>SERZ01000130.1_pt1 | contig 48125 bp, 25 predicted proteins | sample 3171461 | NCBI WGS metagenome assembly SERZ01 (sample SAMN06051861, study PRJNA518727) | freshwater metagenome | biome: subpolar coniferous forest; feature: holomictic lake; material: water; isolation source: holomictic Lake 227, 6 m depth | place: Canada: near Kenora, Ontario | collected... | reverse complement strand
CAACAGCCCATGAACACCCGCAACGCTTTCAGGCTCAGGACGGTGTGGCATTCAGCGCAGTGAGGTCAAGGCGGAGCCCGCAGGGCGGGGGACACGAACAGCGCTGAGTGCCACGCCGTCCTGTGCCCCGCACCGAACTGTCCCGAGTCCCGCGCTACACAGGGCCTTTTTACATTCGATTTCGGGCAAACCCCTAGTTACAGCTTGGCACGTGGTTTGCTAGTATTCCTTTTAGAAGTTGACTAAACGGTCAGATTTTTAACAGGAGTTGCCAGCGTGTCTATTTCAACTGCCCCCGATGTTCGCCCCGGCCGACTGGCCCCGGCCGAGTACGCCCAGCGCTTTGCCGACGCCACCCCGCGCCTGACGCCCGCACAAGCCGTGCTGGAAGCCGAGCGCTGCCTGTATTGCTTTGATGCACCGTGCGCCACAGCCTGCCCCACCGGCATTGATGTGCCCTCGTTCATCAAGCGCCTCGCCGAAGGCAATCTGCGCGGTTCGGCGCGCGCCATTCTGGAGGCCAACCCGCTGGGCGGCATGTGCGCCCGCGTCTGCCCGACCGAAAACCTGTGCGAGGCGGTGTGTGTGCGCAACACCCAGGAAGGCAAGCCCGTGGCCATTGGCCGCCTGCAGCGCCACGCGGTCGATGCGCTGATGGAAAGTGCCCACCCGCAACTCTTTACCCGCGCTCCGGCCACCGGCAAAAAGGTGGCCGTGGTGGGTGCCGGGCCGGCCGGTTTGGCCTGCGCGCATACCCTGGCCAAACTGGGGCACGACGTGATGGTGTATGACGCCCGCCCCAAGGCAGGTGGCCTTAATGAATATGGCTTGGCGAGTTACAAAACGCCGGGCAATTTTGCCCAGACCGAGGTGCAGTGGCTGCTCAGCATTGGCGGCATCACCCTTCACCGCGACTGGAAGCTGCGCACGCTGGCGCAACTCGACGCCCTGCGAATGGACTATGACGCCCTGTTTCTGGGCATGGGCCTGGGCACCACGCACCAGCTCGGCGTGCCTGGAGAGCCATTGGGCGGCGTGCAGGACGCGGTCGATTTCATCGCCACGCTGCGCCAGACCGACAACCTGGCCACGCTGCCCATTGGCCGCCGCGTGGTGGTGATTGGCGGCGGCATGACGGCGGTGGACGCTGCTGTGCAGGCCAAGCTTCTCGGGGCCGAGAGTGTGCACATCGTTTACCGGCGCGGGCCCGAGGCGATGTCGGCCTCCAGTGCCGAGCAGGCGTGGGCGCAAACCCATGGCGTGACGATTCACCACTGGTTGGCCCCCACCGAGATCCTGGCCAACCCGACCCAGAGCAACCATGTGGGTGCCGTGCGCTTTGCCCGTCAAGCGCTGGTGGGCGGCAAGCTCACCGCGACCGGAGAGCGCGAAACCATTGAGGCCGACATGGTGTTCAAGGCCATTGGCCAACAGCTGGGCAACCCGGTGCTGGCACAAGCTGGTTTTGCGCTGGAGGGTGGTCGCATTGCCACCGATGCCGTAGGCCTGACCAACTTGCGCGGCATCTGGGCCGGGGGTGACTGCCGTGCCGGGGGTCTGGACCTGACGGTGGAAGCCGTGGAACACGGCAAGCAATCGGCGCTCGCCATTCACGCTCAGCTCGCCCAATAACACCCCAAGATTCGGAGAATTTCATGGCCAACCTGCACACCACCTTCGCCGGCATCCACAGCCCCAACCCATTCTGGCTGGCCTCAGCACCGCCGACCGACAAAGCGGTCAACGTCAACCGCGCGTTTGAGGCCGGTTGGGGCGGCGTGGTCTGGAAAACGCTGGGCGAGGCCGGGCCCCCGGTGGTCAATGTGAACGGCCCGCGCTACGGCGCGCTCTTGAGCCCCGACCGGCGCCTGATGGGCTTCAACAACATCGAGCTCATCACTGACCGCGACCTTGAACTGAACCTGAAAGAGATCACCGAGGTCAAGCGCAACTGGGCCGACCGGGCGATGGTGGTGTCCTTGATGGTGCCGTGCGAGGAGGCGTCGTGGAAAGCGATCTTGCCGCGCGTGGAAGACACCGGCGCCGATGGCATTGAGCTTAATTTTGGCTGCCCGCACGGCATGAGCGAGCGCGGCATGGGCGCGGCAGTCGGCCAGGTGCCGGAGTACATCGAGATGGTCACGGCCTGGTGCAAGCAGTATTCCAAACTGCCGGTGATTGTGAAGCTCACGCCCAACATCACCGACATCCGCCTGCCCGCCCGCGCCGCCCACCGTGGCGGGGCCGATGCGGTCTCGCTCATCAACACCATCAACTCCATCATGGGCGTGGACCCGTACACGCTGACCATGTCGCCCTCTACCGGTGGCAAGGGCTCGCACGGCGGCTACTGCGGCCCGGCGGTGAAGCCGATTGCGCTCAACATGGTGGCCGAAATTGCACGCGACCCGCTCACCGCCGGGCTGCCGATCTCGGGCATTGGCGGCGTCGGCAACTGGCGCGATGCGCTGGATTTCATCGCGTTGGGCGCCGGTAACGTGCAGGTCTGCACCGCTGCCATGGTCTACGGTTTCAAAATCGTGCAGGAGATGAGCGATGGTTTGTCCAACTACATGGACGAGATGGGGTTCACCTCCATTGAAGATTTCCGCGGCAAGGCGGTGCCCACGGTGTCGGACTGGCGCTACCTCAACCTGAACCACATCAGCAAAGCCGTCATCCAGCAAGACGCCTGCATCATGTGCGGGCGCTGCCACATTGCCTGCGAAGACACCTCGCACCAAGCCATCACCTTTGAGAAAGACGGCAAGCGCCACTTCTCAGTCCGCGAAGAAGACTGCGTCGGCTGCAACCTGTGTGTGGTGGTGTGCCCGGTGCCCGAGTGCATCAGCCTGAGAAATTTGGAACCCGGCGAAAAAGACTTGCGCACAGGGCGGGTTGTGAGCGATAAACATGCCGATTGGACAACGCACCCGAATAACCCGATGCGCGCCATCTAATTTAAGCCAAATTAGCCTCTAGCCCCCGTATTTATTGCGCAAGTAGCTATTGTTTCAGGAGTATTTATGAGCAGCATTCTGATCAAAGGCGGCACGGTGGTAAACGCCGACCGCGCCTTCAAAGCCGATGTTCTGACGCAGGACGGCCTGATTGTGGCGGTGGGTCATTACCTGGCAGCTCCGCCAGGCGCGCAGGTGGTGGACGCTGGCGGTCAGTATGTGCTGCCGGGCGGCATCGACCCGCACACCCACATGCAGTTGCCGTTCATGGGCACCACCACCATGGACGATTTCTACACCGGCACGGCGGCGGCGATGGCGGGCGGCACCACCACCATCATCGATTTTGTGATTCCCAACCCGCAGCAATCGCTCTTGGAGGCGTACCAGACTTGGCGCGGCTGGGCCGAAAAATCAGCGTCGGATTATTCTTTTCACATGGCGATCACGTGGTGGAGCGAGTCGGTGCGGCAAGAGATGGGGACGCTGGTGAAAGAGGAAGGCATCAACAGCTTCAAGCATTTCATGGCCTACAAAAACGCCATCATGTGCGACGACGAAACGCTGGTGAACAGCTTCAAGCGTTCGCTTGAACTCGGCGCCATGCCGACCGTGCACGCTGAAAACGGCGAGCTGGTGTTCTTGCTGCAAAAGGAGATGGCGGCGATGGGTATCACCGGGCCGGAAGGGCATCCGCTGTCTCGCCCGCCCACCGTCGAAGGCGAAGCCGCCAACCGCGCGATTGCGATTGCCGATGTGCTGGGCGTTCCGATCTATGTGGTGCATGTGTCGTGCATCGAGGCGGCCGAGGCCATTGCCCGGGCGCGGGCACGCGGTCAGCGGGTTTATGGCGAGGTGCTGGCCGGGCATTTGGTGGTGGACGACAGCGTGTACCGCCACCCCGACTTTGCCACCGCCGCTGCGCACGTGATGAGCCCGCCGTTTCGGCCCAAGGGGCATCAGGAGGCGCTGTGGCGCGGTCTGCAATCGGGCAATTTGCACACCACCGCCACCGACCATTGCACGTTTTGTGCGGCGCAAAAGGCGGCGGGCAAGGATGATTTCTCGAAGATTCCTAATGGGTGTGGTGGTGTCGAGGAGCGCATGGCGGTGATCTGGGATGCGGGGGTGAATTCCGGGCGTTTGACGCCTTCGGAGTTTGTCGCGATTACCTCGGCTAACACGGCCAAACTGTTTAACATTTACCCGCAGAAAGGGTGTGTGGCGGTGGGGGCGGATGCTGATCTGGTGGTGTGGGACCCTTCTGGGTCCAAGACTTTATCGGCCAAGACGCAGTTCAGTAAAGGGGACTTCAATGTTTTTGAGGGGCGCACGGTGGTGGGGGTTCCTAGCCATACGGTGAGTCAGGGGCGGTTGGTGTTTGTAAATGGGGATTTGCGGGCGGAGCGGGGGGTGGGGCGGTACATTAAACGGCCGGCGTTTGGGGCGAATTTTGCGGCTTCGCAGCAGAGGGCTTTGGCTTTGAAACCTGTGGCGGTTCAGCGCTGAATTTATTTGATGAGCGGTGCGCTGCCGGAGAGGGGATCGCCGGGGGCCTCAGCTGTCAAAGGCCCAGAAATCGGCCCCCGGCGATCCCCTCTCCGGCGACTGGAGCCGTTCGGTTTTTAGAAGTTTTTGAACTTCTCTTTTTGATTTTTTGGTTCTGGCTTTTTTGGAATATTGGGTATGAACACTTCTACTTCTACTGACATCAACGCGCTTCGAATTAACGGGGAACGGCTCTGGGGTTCTCTCATGGAACTGGCGCAGATTGGTGCTACTGCCAAAGGCGGTGTCTGCCGGTTGACGTTGACGGATTTGGACAAGCAGGGACGCGACTTGGTTCTTGGGTGGGCGCGTGAGGCGGGCATGACGGTGACGATCGACAAGATTGGCAATGGGTTCATGCGGCGGGCCGGGCGCAACAATTCGCTGCCGCCGATCGTGACCGGGAGCCACATTGACACGCAGCCTACTGGGGGCAAGTTTGATGGCAATTACGGGGTGCTGGCGGGGCTGGAGGTGGTGCGCACTTTGAACGATTTTGGGGTGGTGACCGAGGCACCGATTGAGGTGGCTTTTTGGACCAACGAGGAGGGCTCGCGCTTTGTGCCGGTGATGATGGGCTCGGGCGTGTTTGCCAAGGCGTTTACGCTGGAACACGCCTACGCCGCGCGGGATATTGAGGGCAAGTCGGTGGGCGAGGAGCTGGCGCGCATTGGCTACATTGGCGAGCAGGAGCCGGGCGATCATCCGATTGGTGCTTATTTTGAGACCCACATCGAGCAAGGGCCGGTGCTCGAAGACCACGGTGTGACGATTGGCGTGGTGCAGGGTGTGCTCGGCATTCGCTGGTTTGACTGCACCGTGACCGGCATGGAGGCGCACGCCGGGCCGACGCCGATGGCGCTGCGCAAGGACGCGATGCAGGTTGCCACGCACCTGATGCAGGAGGTGGTGGCGGCGGCGCTGCGCCATGCGCCGCACGGGCGCGGCACGGTCGGCATGGTGCAGGTGTTTCCGAACAGCCGCAACGTGATTCCGGGGCGCGTGAAGTTTTCGATTGACTTGCGCAACGCAACTGATGCGCTGGTCGACACCATGGTGGACGAGGTCAAGGCCTATGCTGCGCAACTCGCCACCACGTCGGGGCTGGGGATTCAGATTGAGTTGGTGTCGAGCTACCCGGCTCAGGGTTTTCATGCAGATTGCATTGGTGCGGTGGCGCGGGCTGCGGCCAAGCTGGGTTACTCCAACATGCCTGCGGTTTCCGGGGCCGGGCACGACGCGGTTTACATGGCGCAACTGGCGCCCAGCGGCATGATTTTTATCCCCTGCCTGAACGGCATCAGCCACAATGAGATTGAGTCGGCAAAACCCGAGCACATCACCGCCGGTTGCAACGTGTTGCTGCACGCGATGCTGGAGCGCGCTGGCACATAATCTGCTTGCATTTTTATAAGAAATCGGGCGCTAGCCCCCGTATTACCTGCGTGATCGGCTATTATTTTTGTAGTGTCATTAACCTGGAGTAACTATGTCGATGAAATGTCTAACCCGCCGTCGCGCGGTAGTTTTGGCTGCGGCCCTCGCCACACTGGCGCCCAGTTGGGTGCTGGCGCAAGCCAAGCCCAAGGTCGCGGGGATTTACACCGTGCCGTTCGAGCAGCAATGGGCCGGCCGTCTGCACACCGCACTCAAGGCCGCCGAGGCACGCGGCGAGATTGAATACAAGGCCAGCGAGAACGTCAGCAATGCTGACTACGAGCGCGTCATGCGCGAGTACGCCACCGCCGGCAACACCCTGATCGTCGGCGAAGCCTTTGCCGTGGAAGCCGCCGCCCGCAAGGTGGCCAAAGATTTTCCCAAGGTGTCGTTTCTGATGGGCTCCAGCGGCAAACCCGCCGCGCCCAACTTCAGCGTGTTTGACAACTACATTCAGGAGCCGGCCTACCTGTCGGGCATGATCGCGGGCGGCGTCACCAAGAGCAACAAAATCGGCATGGTCGGTGGTTTTCCGATCCCCGAAGTCAACCGCCTGATGAACGCTTTCATGATGGGCGCCAAAGAGGTCAACCCCAAGGTCGAGTTCAGCGTGAGTTTCATCAACAGCTGGTTTGACCCGCCCAAAGCCAAGGAAGCCGCCTTCGCCATGATCGACAAGGGCGCCGACGTGATGTACGCCGAGCGTTTTGGCGTGAGTGATGCGGCCAAGGAAAAAGGCAAGCTGGCAATTGGCAATGTGATCAACACGCAAGCCCAGTACCCCGACACCGTGGTGGCCTCGGCGCTCTGGAAGATGGAGCCCAGCATCGACCGCGCCATCAAGCTGGTCAAAGAGGGCAAGTTTGCCGCCGAAGACTACGCGCAGTATTCGATGATGAAACACAAGGGTTCCGAGTTGGCGCCCTTGGGCACCTTCGAGAAGAAGGTTCCGGCGGACGTGATCGCCAAGGTCAAGGCCAAAGAGAAAGCGATTCTGGACGGCAAGTTCACCGTCAAAGTGGACGACACCCAGCCCAAGTCCACGGCTAAATAAGGCATGACCGAGACCGTTCTCAAGCTCTCCCACATCACCAAGCGCTTTGGCGCTTTGGTGGCCAACGACGACATCTCGCTGCACCTGAAAGCGGGTGAAGTGTTGGCGCTGCTGGGTGAGAACGGGGCCGGTAAGTCCACGCTGGTGTCGATTCTGTTTGGCCACTACACGGCGGACACCGGTCACATCGAGGTCAATGGCCACGCCTTGCACCCCGGCGACCCGAAGGCGGCGCTGGCGGCGGGCATTGGCATGGTGCACCAGCACTTCACGCTGGCCGACAACCTGAGTGTTTTGGACAACGTGATGATGGGCTCGGAGCCGCTGTTTTTGCCCTTCACCCGGCGCCGTGCCGCCCTCTCCAAACTGATGGCAGTAGCGCAGCGCTTTGGGCTGGGCGTGGATGCCCATGCCCGGGTCGGCAGCCTGTCGGTCGGCGAGCGTCAACGTGTGGAGATTTTGAAAGCCCTGTACCGGGGCGCCCGTATTTTGATTCTGGACGAACCCACGGCGGTGCTGACGCCGCAAGAAAGCGAAGCCCTGTTTGCCGTGCTGGCGCAGATGGTGGCGCAGGGTTTGTCGATTATTTTCATCAGCCACAAGCTGGGCGAAGTGCTGCGCGTGTCGCACCGCATTGCCGTGCTGCGCGGCGGCAAGCTGGTGAACGAAGCCGAGGCCAAAGACACCACGCAAGCGCAACTGGCGCAGTGGATGGTGGGCCACGCCATCAACGCGCCGCAGCGCCGCCCTGCCGTCTCGGTCGGCGCGCCGGTGTGCGTGCTGAGCGCTGTCAGCACCGGTGCCGGACGCGAAAAGCTGCATGAGGTTTCTTTGACCCTGAACGCCGGTGAGATCGTGGCGATTGCCGGAGTCTCTGGCAACGGCCAGGTGGCGTTGGCCGAGTTGCTGTCAGGCACGCGCCGTGCCGCTACCGGCAGCGTCGAATTTTTGGGCCATCCGCTGCCCGCGCACCCGGCGCAGCTGGTGGCCCAAGGCGTGGCGCGCATCCCGGAAGACCGGCACGCGGTAGGCGTGGTCGGTGATTTGCCGGTGTGGGAAAACGCCGTGTCTGAGCGCCTGCGCAGCCCGGATTTTTCACGCTTTGGCTGGGTGCGCCGAGTGGCGGCCCGGGCCTATGCGCAGCGCGTGATGGAAGCGTTTGACGTGCGCGGCGGCGGTGCGCTGTCCCCGGCGCGGTCTCTGTCCGGCGGCAATATGCAAAAGCTGATACTGGGCCGCGCCCTGACGCACCCCGCATCAATCACCCACCCAAACCTGACACCGCGCCTGATCGTGGCCCACCAACCGACTTGGGGGCTGGACATTGGCGCGGTTGCCTACGTGCAGGCGCAGTTGATCGCGGCCCGCGATGCCGGTGCGGCGGTGCTGCTGATCTCCGACGACCTCGATGAAGTGCTCACGCTGGGCGACCGCGTGGCGGTGATGCATGGCGGCTGCCTGAGCGATGCGCGCCCGGCCTTGCAATGGAGCCGCGAAGCGATCGGGCTGGCGATGGCCGGCATCGGCGGCGACCACCCGGCGCACGCCCCACACGAAGAAAAAGAAACGGCATGAGACTCGAAAAACGGACCCAAAGCGCTTCGATGGCGCTGGTGCTGGCGCCGATGGGCGCCGTGGTATTCACCTTGCTGGTCAGCGCCTTGCTGGTGCTGTGGGCCGGTGCACCGGTCGGCCAGACCTATGGCTTGCTGCTGCAAGGCGGCTTCGGCTCGGTCTTTGCCTTCAGCGAAACCCTGACCCGCGCCATTCCCTTGATGCTGACCGGGATGGCGGCCACCGTGGCGTTCAAAGCGCGGCTGTTCAACATTGGCGCCGAAGGCCAACTGTATGTCGGCGCCATCGCTGCCGTGGCGGTGGGCGGACTGCATGACGGCACCGGCTGGGCGCTGCCCCCGGCCCTGCTGTTTGTGCTGATGATGCTGGCCGCCGCGCTGGCGGGCGCCCTGCTGCTGCTGGGGCCGGCGCTGATGAAAGCCAAGCTGGGGGTCGATGAAGTCGTCACCACGCTGCTGCTGAACTTCATCGTGCAGCTGCTGGTGTCGCTGATGCTGGACGGCCCGATGAAAGACCCGACCGCGATGGGCTGGCCGCAAAGCGTGGCCCTGATGCCGGAACTGGAACTCGCCAAACTGATCCCGCAAACCCGCGTGCACACCGGCCTGCTGTGGGCGGTGGCCTTGTCGGTCAGCCTGTGGGCGCTGATGAAATACACGGTGCTGGGTTTTGATATTCGCGCCGTCGGGGCCAATGCCCGTGCGGCGGCCTTTGCCGGGGTGCCGGTGACGCGCACGGTGGTGCTGGTGGCCATGTTGTCGGGCGCTTTGGCGGGCCTGGCCGGGGCGATTGAGGTCGCAGGGCGTACCAGTTACCTGACGCTGGACATGTCGCCGGGCTACGGTTATTCGGGCATTGTGATTGCCATGCTGGCTGCCCTGCACCCGCTCGGCGTGGTGCTGGCCAGCGTGTTTGTGGCGGGCGTGCTGGTCGGGGCCGACAGCATGAGCCGGGCGGTGGGCGTGCCAACCTTCATCGCCGATGTGATCGTGGCGACCTCCCTGATCTCGGTGCTGGTGGCCACGCTGCTGACGCAATACCGGGTGCGCCTGAAATGACCGATCTGTTTGACATTCTGGCCAACCTGTCGTTTTGGGTGGCGGTGCTGCGCATTGCCACGCCGCTGATTCTGGGCACGCTGGGTGTGCTGCTGTGCGAGCGCGCCGGGGTGCTGAACCTGGGCATCGAAGGCATCATGGTGGCGGGCGCTTTTACCGGCTGGCTGGCGGTGTACCTGGGCGCCCCGCTGTGGATTGGGGTGGCGGTGGCGGCCCTGACCGGGGCGGCGTTTGGCTTGCTGCACGCCTTCCTCACGGTCGGGCTGGCGCTGTCGCAACACGTGTCGGGGCTGGGCATCACGCTGCTCGCCACGTCGCTGAGTTACTACGGTTACCGCGTGAGTTTTCCCAAAGTCACGACCCCGCCAACCATCACGCCGTTTGCCGAGATGGACTGGTTGGGTATCCCGATCGTGGCACAGCAAACCCCGCTCACCTTGCTGGCGTTGGGGCTGGTGCCGCTGATTGCCTACACGCTGTACCGCACGCCGATGGGGCTGGCGGTACGCATGGTGGGCGAGAACCCGCAGGCGGCAGAAGGCCAGGGCGTGTCGGTAGCGGCGGTGCGCACCGGCGCGATTGTGGCGGGCTCGGCCCTGATGGGCGTGGCGGGTTCGTTCCTCACGCTGTCGGCGTTCAACGCCTTCTTTTTCAACATGGTCAACGGGCGCGGCTGGATCTGCGTCGCCCTCGTCGTGTTTGCCTCATGGCGACCCGGCAAGGCCTTGCTGGGCGCGCTGCTGTTTGCATTTTTTGACGCGCTACAACTGCGCCTGCAACAGTCGGGCGCGGCCGTGCTGCCCTACCAGATGTACCTGATGCTGCCCTATGTGCTCTCGATTGTGGCGCTGGTGTTGGTGGCCCGCAAAGCCAGCTACCCGCAGGCGCTGATGAAACCTTACCGCAAAGGCGAACGCTAAATGCTTGACTTGCTGATTCAAAACGCCAGCCTGCCCGATGGCCGCACCGGCATGTCGGTGGCCGTGCGCGGCGACAAAATTGTTGAAGTGACTGCGGGGCTATCGGCCCCGGCGCAGCAGACGCTGGATGCCCAAGGCTTGCTGCTCAGCCCGCCGTTTGTGGATGCGCACTTTCACATGGACGCCACCTTGAGCTACGGCCTGCCGCGCGTCAATGCGTCGGGCACGCTGCTCGAAGGCATTGCGCTGTGGGGCGAACTCAAACCATTGCTGACGGCCGAGGCGCTGATCGAACGGGCCCTCACCTACTGCGACTGGGCGGTGGCCAAAGGCTTGCTGGCCATTCGCACCCACGTTGATGTGTGCGACCCGCGCCTGCTGGCGGTGGAAGCGCTGCTGGAAGTCAAACGCCGGGTGGCGCCCTACCTCGATTTGCAACTGGTGGCGTTTCCGCAGGACGGCGTGTTGCGCGGCCCGCTAGGGCCGGACCAGCACCTGAGCAACCTCAAGCGCGCACTGGATATGGGCGTCGATGTGGTGGGTGGTATTCCGCACTTTGAGCGCAGCATGGCCGATGGCGCCTTGAGCGTGAAGCTGCTGTGCGAACTGGCCGCCGAGCGCGGTCTGCGCGTCGACATGCACTGCGACGAGTCCGACGACCCGCACTCGCGCCACGTTGAAACACTGGCCTTTGAGACCCAGCGCCTCGGGTTGCACGGCCGCGTCACCGGTTCGCACCTGACCAGCATGCACAGCATGGACAACTACTACGTGAGCAAGCTGCTGCCCTTGATGGCGGAGGCGCAGTTGCAGGTGGTGGCCAATCCGCTCATCAACATCACCCTGCAAGGGCGCCACGACAGCTACCCGAAACGCCGTGGCATGACGCGCGTGCCCGAGTTGCTGGCGGCCGGTATCAACGTCGCGTTTGGCCACGACTGCGTGATGGACCCCTGGTATTCGCTCGGCAGTGGCGACATGCTTGAAGTGGCCCACATGGGCCTGCACGTCGGCCAGATGACCAGCCAGGCCGCCATGCGCCAGTGCTTTGACGCCGTGACCGTCAACCCGGCGCGCATGCTGGGCTTGCCGGGTTATGGGCTGGCGGCCGGTTGCTTTGCCGATTTTGTGCTGCTGCAAGCGCGTGACCCGGTGGAAGCGCTGCGCCTGCGCGCCACCCGGCTCAAGGTGTTCCGGCGCGGCCGCCTGCTGGCCGAAGCGCCCGCCGCCACCAGTCAACTGCATCTGCCGGGGCGGCCGGGCCAGACCTCGCACATGCTCTGATATTTATAGCTGCTTGCGCAAGTAGAACGGGGGCTACAGGCTGATTTGGCATAAATATTGAACTGCCAAAGCGGCCTTTTCAGGAATCACTCCTCCGGGATTCTGGCTGCATCCCATCGGAATTACGGCGCTTCTGCTCTGGGTCAAACCAGCGCTTCGAGGCTGTAAATGGCCGTCATCCGGTGCGTGGTACCGGGCGCCACAGTGACGACGTTTTCAGCCGCGTTGCAGGTCTCAACGCAGACCATGCTGCGGTAACTATCGGGTGCCATGTCGTCCATCTTGCTGGCTTTTTCGACCCACGGATTCCAGACCACGGTGCTGCGGGCGGCTTGGCTGGCGATGCGGATGCGCCGCTTCATAACGACGTCTTCAATCAAACAGTCGGCGGAGGTGTTGAGGTAGACGCGGTCGACTTCGCTGTCGATGTGAATCGGGCCCTGCTGCGTTTTGCGGTTGCCTTGGTCCACCTTGTCGAGAAATTCACAGCCGTCCAAACCGTCAACACGGACCTGCGCTATGTCGCTGATGGCAAAGTAGGTGTGCAGCGCCTCGCCCACCACGACGGCCTCAACGCCGGTGTTGCGGGTGACCAGCGCGAGCTGCAAAGCACTGCCCACGGTGACTTCCAACTCGACGCCTACCGGGTGCGACCACAGGGCGCGTGCGGCGGGTGTTTCGGGCAAACCCAGGCGCACAAACGTCTGACCATCGGCCAAAGCCCGCGTTTCCCGCACCTGCCAGAGCGCCGTGCGGGCGACGCCGTGGGCCGGCAGTTTGGCGTCGCTGGCGTGTGGCCCAAACCACGGCCAGCACACCGGCACGCCGCCACGAATCGCTTTGGCCGGGGCGAACTTGGCGCGTTCCGAGAGCCAGATCAGTGGCGCTTGGCCCTTGGGGCAAAAGTGCGTGAGGTGGCCGCCCTGCAAGGCGATGATGGCGTCGCCCAAACTATTGGAAATGCGGACCTCGATCAAGCCACTGGCATCCTCATGGCAGTGGACGTGGCCGGGCATTGAAAACTGGGCGTTGAGTTCAGTCAGGGTCGTCATGGTTTCTTTCGAGCGGCAAAGAACGCATCAGACCACAGCGCCGAGACCCGTGTCAAAACCCGAATTCGCGCACCAGCACCGCCACCGCCTGTCGCAAGTACGGCCAGGCGGGCGCCTCCCAGCGGGCGTGAATCGTGAGCTTGCCGCGCCAGGATTGGTTGAGTAGTTCCGCCATCGATTGACTTGCAGGTTCAAGCGCCAGCGTCACATGGTAAATAGCGCGCTCGGGAACCAGTTGCCCCGCCTTTTCACGCGTCAAAATGTGCCCACCCAAGTGCGCGGCCAACTCGGCGCGAGGCAAAACGCGCGCCGCATCCCGGTCCACCGCCAGCACCTGCAAACGCAGGGCCGAACTCTGCGCGCCATCGGTGATAAACAGGGCTGAGTCCCCGGGCGCCACGCGCTGCACCGACTCTTCGTCAAGCCAGGTTTCCACCAGCCAGCGGCCATCGTTGCGCACCAGCAGCGCAATTTTTTCCTTGCGCGACAACCACTGTCCTACTTGCAGGTCGGGGTCCATGTCGCGCAACTGGCCGGCAAAGGGCGCGCGCGGGGCGTAGTTGAGCAGCTCGGTATCCAGGCTGGACAACTCTGACTGGGCGGTGGTCAGCATCACTTCATTGACCAGCAGACGGCTGCGCGACTCGGCCTCAAAGCCTGAAGCGGCGGCCTGCCAGCGCAGCCGGTCGACCTTGGCCAGCAAGGCTTGGCGGCGCATTTGCAGGTCGGGCACATGCAGTTGCAGCAGCACGTCGCCCGCCGCCACCGCATCGCCATTCTGGTGAGGCAAGGTGTCAACGCGCGCACCAGCGGGCGCATACACCGGCCAGACCTCGGCGGGTCGCAACAGACCACTGCCGGTTACCCGTCCGGGCCACGGCAACAGCACCAGCACCACCAAGCCGACGAACAGCGCGGCACTGAGACGGCTGCGACGGCGCGCGCGAATGACGGGCCAGCGCTTTTGCCAGGCCTGAAATTCGCGCTTGAACGGCAGCAGCACAAACCACAGCATCTCAATCACAAACAGGCCAATCCCCACCAGCTTGATGAAGAAGTGATACACCAGCACCGCAATCCCGAGGAACAGCACCAGCCGGTAGATCCAGGTGGCCCAGGCAAAAGCAATCAGCCCCCATTGCGTTTTTGCGGGCAAATGTTCCGGCGGGTCTTCGCCTAAATCAAACAGTGTTTCACGCAGCTTCCAGCGCGCCAAAGCAAAGCTTCGCTCATGCAGGTTGGGCATGTCCAGCCAGTCCGAGAGAATGAAATAACCGTCAAACCGCATGAACGGGCTGGCATTGATGGCGAGTGTGGCGACCCAGCTGATCGTGGCTAGCACAAAGGCAGCGGTGCGCAACGCGCCGTCAGGCAACAAGCTCCAGGCCAGTGTGGCCCAGGCCGCGATGATCAGCTCGGTGGCGATGCCCGCCGCCGCCACTTGCAGGCGCTGCAGCCGGTCGGTCAGGCGCCAGGTGTCGTTGGTGTCGGTGTAGGCCACCGGCCACATCACCAAAAAAGCCACGCCCATGGTCGGCACCCGGCACCCCAGCCGTTTGGCGGTAAAGGCATGGCCCAACTCGTGCACCAGCTTGACCACAAACATGGCAAAGCCGTAGGCCAGCAAGCCCTCCAGATTGAAGGTATCGACCAGCGAGGCGCTGAAGCTCTCCCAGCGACGCACCACCTGGGTCAAGCCAAAAAGCAGCGCGGCACCCGTCAGCCAGGCAAACGTGCGGCTGTAGAACCAGCCCGCCACGCCTTGCCAGCGCCCCAGCCAGGCATCCGGGCGCAGCAGCGGAATACGAAAAAACAGGTAATGGTGCAGCAGCCATTTCCCCACGCTGCCCTGCAATTGGTCGAGGCGGTCCGCCATTTGGCGGGCACTTTGGGGGCCACCGGGCTGGATGAGTTGGTTGCTGACCAAAAACTGGGCGACGCCCGACACCTCGGCTTCGTCGAGTTGCAGGGTGGTGTTTTCGCAGATGGCATGCGCGATGGCTGCCGGGTCATCCAACGACCAGCGTTGCAGCACCTCGAAGGTGGGCCAGTCGATGCGAAAAAACACATTGCGCACCGGGTCGTGCAGCGTCCAGCTGGGTTGCCCATCCGGCAGCACCGGGCCCGGCAACAACGCCAGTTCTTCGCGCAGCGGAGGGAGCGCCATCGGCTACACGCCCAAGGTGGAGCGCAGGGTGGCGAGCGGTCGGCGCAGCACCCAATAGATCAGCGGCACCCAGGCGCCGTGCAGTTTGGCCGTGCCTTTGAGGCCGACACGGTGTTCGGTCGGCGCCTCCAGCGCGGCACGCACCCGGTAGGCGTAGCTGCCATCGGGGCGTTGCACGGCATCGTGCGCCATGTAGCGCAGCTGGGCGCTGACCGCAAACAGCGGGCTGGCATTCAAATACAAACTCACCGCTGAGCCGTCTGGCAGCGCGATGGCATCGGCCAGCGGCAACCAGGCCTCCACCTCGACATCACGGGGGGCGGCCATGCGCATGATGCGCTCGCCCACCGCCACCGGTCGGCCGATCCACTCGGTCGGGTCGTCAAACAGCGCGACACCGTCCTGCGGAGCCAGCACCCGCGCCCGCGTTAACTGGTCGCGCAAGAAATCAACTTCGGCGCGCTTTTCTTCAATCTTGCCGGTCAGCATCGCCAACTGGGGCTTGGCTTTGGCATCGGTCAGGGCTTGCTGCGAGGTCTGGCGGTACTCGGTCTCGGCGGTGGACAGGGCTTGCGCCGCCACATCGAGCCGACTCTGGATCAAGGCCTCATCAAACCCGAACAGGGGCTGGTCCTTTTTAACCAGTTGGTTGGGCTGCACATGAAACACATCCACCACGCCGTCCAGCGGGGCGCGAATCACCACCGGATGCGCGGGCACCAACTCGCCCGGCGCCAACACCGTTAGTCGGACCGGAAACACCAGAATGACCGCCAGCAACGCGGCCCAACGCAAAGAGGGTTGCTGCCACCAGCGACGACCGGGTTGCAAGGCCACTTGGGCGCGCACACGTTTCAAAACAGCGCGCCAAGAGGGACCACGGGGGCGATGCAATGCGGCAAAAGCATGCCATGCCACGTCTACCCACTCACGCAGCAAGGCCTGTTCCTCAGGGGTCCAGGGCTCGTCGCGCACCAGCAGTAAGCCGGCCTCGGCGCCGTCCTGCGGGGCTGCGCTGGGAACGCCGGGCAAGGCCAACCACAACGCATGGGCGGGCCACCACTCGCCCCAATCCTGCGCCAACTCGGGCGGCAAGTCGGTATCAGAGATAGTCCGGGTGGCCTCTGCAACCTGGGTTGAAAGATAACGACACACTTGGGCCAGCCACAGCGCATAAGGCGCATTGGCCTCAATTTGCACCAGACCTGAGAGCGTGTGAACCCCGTCGCCTGCCAGCCAGAACGCCGACTGCCGGTAAGGCGCCAGCGCATGCGTGTCATTGACCAGCAAGAAACCCAGTTCACGGGCGCTTATCGCCAGCCGGGCGCGGCGGGACAGGTCCAGCAGCGCGGCCAGCGACCGGACCGCGCCTGATACTTGCGCGCTAGCCTCGGGCATCAACTGCGGGCCTGCATCTGACGCGCGACGGCTTGCAGTCGGGTGACTGGGAGCTTGTCAGCGTCAGCCTTGTTACTCTTCGCTTGCACCAAGTCCAGCCACGGTGTGGAACGCGTGGACGCCAGACGAATTTGCTCACTCAGACTGCTCCGGCTGGAGGTGCTGGCTTTGCCTTTGCCCACGCTGAACTTGAAGAGAGAAGTGGCTTCACGCCCCTCGTTGTCTCGCGCAATGACCTTGATTTGCAGCTCCTCATTGAAGCCAGCAGGCGGGTCCAACTTGAAGGTGCCCGAACGCGCATCAAACTGTACCCAGGCCGGCAGATCATCGCCATTGGCCAGCTTGGCAAAGATGGTGACCACCGAATCGGCCTTGGTATGGACAAAGGCATCGGCGGGGAGGGAGAAGGTCGCGGGTTTGTTGCCTTCAATGAACTGGTCCGTGATGCCACGGAACACCGACAGGCCGGGGGTTGGTGCATCAGCCACCACCACCCGAAAACCCGAGACACTGGTCAATATCTCGGCAATTGGCGTCACTCTTTCAGGGATGGGCAAAGTCGATGGCGTGGTCACCACGGTGGCAGAGTTGAACGCTGGCGCAGGGGTGGGAGCTGGCTCTGCTAGTGCCACCACCGGTGCGGGCTCAGGGGTTGGGGTTACAGGCGCTACAGTGTCGGGCGCAACAGGTTTCGGCTGGTCGTCGTTCGCTTCACCCGATGTCGGAACGCCCGTGCGGTTGTCTGCCAAATAGACGTTGCTGCTACTGGCATCGTCCTTGATCGTCGCGATCCCTTCAAAAGAGACGCCCCCGGAGTTACTCACCTTGAGTCGTAACGATTCACTGACTTCAAAAACGGTGTCGTTGATGATGGCGGTGCGCACGAGCAAGGTAGTGCCACCCGCAGGAATCGCGACCAGACTGCCAGGAATGTAGTTTTGCCAAGCGGTGCCGTCGAAATACTGTAACGAGCTGCCGGTGTCAACACCTACCGTAGCGGTATCCGACGCCAGTGACAGACTCACCAACTGATCGGGCAGGCCGGTGACGGTAAACACCACATAGGGTGAAGCTTCGCTGACGGTGGGGCTGCTGACGGTGACGGCGCGGTCGTCGGTTTTGATGGCGCTGGTGTTTTCTGTGCCGTTGGCGTTGTAAATAGTGCCGGTACCGTCGTCCTTGATGGTCGCCGTGCCCACGGCTGCTGAGCCGCCACTTGGTGTTGCCGTCAGCGTGAAGGCTTCGTTGTTGTCGCTGATGTTGTCTTCCACCACCGGCGTGCGTACCAGGATGCCGCCGCCCGCGGGCAGCGTCACCGCTGCGCTGTAATCCGTCCAGGTGGCACCGTTGTCCAGCGAGACTTGCAAATTCGTTGCACCTGCTGCGCCAAAGTCTGTTCCTGTGCCGGTGGCGCTGGTGCCTGCCAGCACCAGGCTAACGCTTTGGCCGGCCACGCCGCTCACGTTAAACACCGCATACAGCGAGGCCTCATTGACATCGATGGAGTTCACGATCAGATCATTGACCACCGTGATGTTGAACGTGGCAGTCTCGGTGACGCCGGCTGGGCTGGTGACGGTATAGGTGAACGAGTCGACACCGCTGTAGTTGGCCACCGGGGTGTAGGTGACCGAGCCATCGGCGGTGAAGCTCACGCTGCCATGAGCGCCCTGGGTAACGCTTGACAAGACCGGTGTGCCTTCAAAGCTGTCGGCGCTGGCGCCATTGGTGCCGGTGATGACATTGACCGTAATGGCTGTGTTTTCCGGCGTGATCACGGCGTCGTCTGTGATATCGGCCACTGCCGTCACCGTCAGGCTGATCGTCTTGGTCTCGGTGTTGCCGTTGTTGTCGGTCACGCTGACCACAAAGCTGTCCGCCCCGTTGTAGTCGCCCACGGGCGTGTAGCTCCAGGCGCCGGTCACTGCATCAATGCTGGCCGTGCCGTGGCCGGCCACCGTGCTCACCCTGAAGTTCGGTGTCGTCATGCCGTCAGCGGCATCCGTCACGGTCAGGACGCCGGTGATGGCTGCACCGTCCTCAGCACCGCTGCCGCTGTCAACACCGACTCCGCTGCCAAAGCTGGCGGGGTCGTTGACTTGCGTCACCGTCACATTGACCGTGGCGGTCTCGGTGACGCCAGCGCTGGTCACCGTGTAGGTGTAGCTGTCGGCGCCGTTGTAGTTGGCGTTAGGTGTGTACTTGACTGTGCCCAGCGCCGCATCCACGATCGCCACTGTGCCGTGGGTGCCTTGCGTGACCGCCGTTACGCTGCGTCCCGAGTTCTCGAAGCTGTCGTTGGCCAGCACGTCGGTGGTGATGCCAGCGGCGCTGTCTTCGGCCACCGTCGCGCTGTCGTCTGTGATATCGGCCACCGCCGTCACCGTCAGGCTGATCAGTTGGGTCTGGGTGTGGCCGTCATCGTCGGTGAGTGTCACCGTGAAGCTGTCTGCGCCGTTGTAGTCGGCCGTGGGCGTGTAGCTCCACGCGCCCGTCTCAGCGTCAATCGTGGCCGTGCCGTGGCCGGGCGCGCCAGTGACCGTGAAGTAGGTGCCATCGGTCAGGCCGTCAGCCGCATCGGTGGCATTGAGGTCACCCGTGATGGTCGTGTCTTCGTCAGCCGTTTTGCTGATGTCGCCCGTGATCGTGGCCGGGTCGTTGACCGCCACCACCGTCACGCTCACCGTGGCCGTCTCGGTCACGCCCGTCGGGCTGGTCACCGTGTAGGTGAAGCTGTCAGCACCGTTGTAGTTGGCCGTCGGGGTGTAGGTCACCAAGCCCGCGCCAGTGAAGGTCACGCTGCCGTGGCTGCCTTGGCTCACGCTGGTGAGCACCGGTGTGCCCTCAAAGTTGTCCAAGCTGGCCGCGTTGGTGCCGGTGATGACGTTGGCCGTCACCGCCGTGTCTTCGTCGGTGCTCAGCGTATCGGCCACGATGTCGGCCACCGCCGTCACCGTCAGGCTGATCAGTTGGGTCTGGGTGTGGCCGTCATCGTCGGTGAGTGTCACCGTGAAGCTGTCTGCGCCGTTGTAGTCGGCCGTGGGCGTGTAGCTCCACGCGCCCGTCTCAGCGTCAATCGTGGCCGTGCCGTGGCCGGGCGCGCCAGTGACCGTGAAGTAGGTGCCATCGGTCAGGCCGTCAGCCGCATCGGTGGCATTGAGGTCACCCGTGATGGTCGTGTCTTCGTCAGCCGTTTTGCTGATGTCGCCCGTGATCGTGGCCGGGTCGTTGACGGCGGTGACCGTGACGTTGACTATATCTGTGACGAGTGAGTAGGCCCTATCCGTACCCACGCCTACAGTGGTGATATCGGCCGTGCCACCGTTGCTGTCGGTGGTGGTATCCCAGGCGCGGATCGTCAGGGTGTTGCCGATAGCACCGTTGTAGTTGGCATTGGGCTGGAAATAGACCCGCCCGGCGGTGGCACCACTGCCCACAGCGATCAAACGGGCTGCGCCTTCGCTGGTAGCGGCCAGCGTGTTCCAGTTGGTTCCGTTGTCTTTCGAGTAATACCAAGTGCCGTTGGTTTGGCTGTCGCCGACGATGGCAATGCCTTTGGCGGCCCCGTTATCTACATCGCTGATGCCGACCACCAAGGCTGATACCAGCGTGCCTACAACTCCAAGTGGCGCTGCATCGTCTTCGGTGTGTGTGATCGACAGTGTCGTGTCGATCAATACCGGCGCGTCATTGGTGCCGGTGATGGTGATGACTAGGTTGGCGTTGCTGGTGTCACCGTCGCTGTCGGTGATGGTATAGACAAAGGTTTCCGTCAGCGTCTGGCTGGCATTGAGTGCATTGACGGTGACGTTGGTGTTGTTGACACTGTAGGTGTAGCCGCCATTGGCATCGAGGGTCAGGCTGCCGTAGGTGCTGTTGAAAGACGTACCCACGGTCTTGGCGTTGCCGCCGAAGCTGATGCCGGTGACCGGGGTGACTGTGCTGTCGGCACCGATTCGGTCAGCCACGTCATTGGTGCTGCCTGCTGCAAAGACGTTTCCGGTGGTGGTGGTCGCGGCCGTGGTGACCCCTTCGGCAACCGTGTTGGCATCGGCATTGGCAGTCGGTGTGTCATCGACGATTTGCACCACCAAGTTGGTGTTGGTGGTGGCTGCACCCTCATCGAGGATGCTCAGGGCGATGGTGTCGCTGGTCGCAGTCACACCTGACTGGCTCAGGTTGGCCTTGAGGGTGTAGCTGTAGTCCAGTGTGCCAGCGGTGGTAATGCCGCCAACATTGGTGCTGCTGCCGTAGCCGGTCAGCGTCAGTGTGCCTTCACCGGTGTCAATGACCACTGGCGTACCGCCCAGGCTGCCCAGTTGGGCACGGGTAACGGTGGTGCCACCAACGGTGATGCTGGTCAGTCCGTCAAGTGCCGCGATGCTGACCGTGCCGGTGGTGGACTCCGTGGTGTTGCCCACGTCCGTCAAGCCAGCTTCGGTCACCGTTGCCTGCCCTGTTGCACCAGCATTGCCGTCGACCGGGGTGATCGTTGGTGCGCCATCGGTGCGCCCATTGATGGTGATGGTCAGTTGCGCAGTATCGGTGAGGCTGCCGTCGCTGTTGGTATAGGTAAAGCTGTCACTCAGGCTCTGGCCGGTCTTGAGTTTGTTGACTGCCGTGTCGGTGTTGTCGAGCGTGTAGGTGTAGCTGCCGTTGGCTGCAATCACCAGTGTGCCGTGGCTACCGGTGAGCACGGTGCTGCCATCGACTGTGCCGGTCGTGCCGCTGCCGCCTTCAGTGCCGGTGCGGATGGCACTCACCGTCAAAGCGGTGCCCTCCGGGTCGCTGTCCGCCGTGGTGCTCGGGGAGCCGACACCGGTCAGCACGTTGCCGCTTATGCTTGTGTTGTCTTCGGTGATTTGGTGTGTGTCATCGACTGCCAGTGGCATGTCGTTTTGCGCGGTGATGTTGACCGTGACAACGGCATCACCATACAGACTGCCCCCGCTGCCTTGGACGCTGGCCTGGTTGTCATCATTAAATCTATAGCGCAAAGTGACTGTGCTGCCTGGGGTATCAGAGCTATTGGCATAGTTGATCGCACTAATGACGGCATCGACTTGCGTGCTGGTAGCACCCGAGCGGAAGGTGATGACGAGTTGCCCGGCGCTGTTGGTCGTAATGTCGGCCACGGCCGTGCTGCTGTAGGAGATGACGGTGGTTGCCAGTGTCACCTGCGCGTTGGCTTCGATGCCAAATATGTCTTCGGCGTTGGCGCTGAAACCAGTTGTGCCGTTGCTGCGGGCGACCGTCAGAGTTGTGCCACCAAAGTTATCTTCCGCGCGGCTGACGATTTCTACGTCGGCAATGTGAACATCGGCATCGAGCACAACTGGCGTACCCAGTACGCTGCGATTTCCTGCAATGTCTTGGCCTTCGACAAACGTGTTGGCCGAGGCCGCGATCAGGTTTTCTACGGCTGGCGCATCGTTGACGGCGGTGACCGTGACGTTGACTATATCTGTGACGAGTGAGTAGGCCCTATCCGTACCCACGCCTACAGTGGTGATATCGGCCGTGCCACCGTTGCTGTCGGTGGTGGTATCCCAGGCGCGGATCGTCAGGGTGTTGCCGATAGCACCGTTGTAGTTGGCATTGGGCTGGAAATAGACCCGCCCGGCGGTGGCACCACTGCCCACAGCGATCAAACGGGCTGCGCCTTCGCTGGTAGCGGCCAGCGTGTTCCAGTTGGTTCCGTTGTCTTTCGAGTAATACCAAGTGCCGTTGGTTTGGCTGTCGCCGACGATGGCAATGCCTTTGGCGGCCCCGTTATCTACATCGCTGATGCCGACCACCAAGGCTGATACCAGCGTGCCTACAACTCCAAGTGGCGCTGCATCGTCTTCGGTGTGTGTGATCGACAGTGTCGTGTCGATCAATACCGGCGCGTCATTGGTGCCGGTGATGGTGATGACTAGGTTGGCGTTGCTGGTGTCACCGTCGCTGTCGGTGATGGTATAGACAAAGGTTTCCGTCAGCGTCTGGCTGGCATTGAGTGCATTGACGGTGACGTTGGTGTTGTTGACACTGTAGGTGTAGCCGCCATTGGCATCGAGGGTCAGGCTGCCGTAGGTGCTGTTGAAAGACGTACCCACGGTCTTGGCGTTGCCGCCGAAGCTGATGCCGGTGACCGGGGTGACTGTGCTGTCGGCACCGATTCGGTCAGCCACGTCATTGGTGCTGCCTGCTGCAAAGACGTTTCCGGTGGTGGTGGTCGCGGCCGTGGTGACCCCTTCGGCAACCGTGTTGGCATCGGCATTGGCAGTCGGTGTGTCATCGACGATTTGCACCACCAAGTTGGTGTTGGTGGTGGCTGCACCCTCATCGAGGATGCTCAGGGCGATGGTGTCGCTGGTCGCAGTCACACCTGACTGGCTCAGGTTGGCCTTGAGGGTGTAGCTGTAGTCCAGTGTGCCAGCGGTGGTAATGCCGCCAACATTGGTGCTGCTGCCGTAGCCGGTCAGCGTCAGTGTGCCTTCACCGGTGTCAATGACCACTGGCGTACCGCCCAGGCTGCCCAGTTGGGCACGGGTAACGGTGGTGCCACCAACGGTGATGCTGGTCAGTCCGTCAAGTGCCGCGATGCTGACCGTGCCGGTGGTGGACTCCGTGGTGTTGCCCACGTCCGTCAAGCCAGCTTCGGTCACCGTTGCCTGCCCTGTTGCACCAGCATTGCCGTCGACCGGGGTGATCGTTGGTGCGCCATCGGTGCGCCCATTGATGGTGATGGTCAGTTGCGCAGTATCGGTGAGGCTGCCGTCGCTGTTGGTATAGGTAAAGCTGTCACTCAGGCTCTGGCCGGTCTTGAGTTTGTTGACTGCCGTGTCGGTGTTGTCGAGCGTGTAGGTGTAGCTGCCGTTGGCTGCAATCACCAGTGTGCCGTGGCTACCGGTGAGCACGGTGCTGCCATCGACTGTGCCGGTCGTGCCGCTGCCGCCTTCAGTGCCGGTGCGGATGGCACTCACCGTCAAAGCGGTGCCCTCCGGGTCGCTGTCCGCCGTGGTGCTCGGGGAGCCGACACCGGTCAGCACGTTGCCGCTTATGCTTGTGTTGTCTTCGGTGATTTGGTGTGTGTCATCGACTGCCAGTGGCATGTCGTTTTGCGCGGTGATGTTGACCGTGACAACGGCATCACCATACAGACTGCCCCCGCTGCCTTGGACGCTGGCCTGGTTGTCATCATTAAATCTATAGCGCAAAGTGACTGTGCTGCCTGGGGTATCAGAGCTATTGGCATAGTTGATCGCACTAATGACGGCATCGACTTGCGTGCTGGTAGCACCCGAGCGGAAGGTGATGACGAGTTGCCCGGCGCTGTTGGTCGTAATGTCGGCCACGGCCGTGCTGCTGTAGGAGATGACGGTGGTTGCCAGTGTCACCTGCGCGTTGGCTTCGATGCCAAATATGTCTTCGGCGTTGGCGCTGAAACCAGTTGTGCCGTTGCTGCGGGCGACCGTCAGAGTTGTGCCACCAAAGTTATCTTCCGCGCGGCTGACGATTTCTACGTCGGCAATGTGAACATCGGCATCGAGCACAACTGGCGTACCCAGTACGCTGCGATTTCCTGCACTGTCTTGGCCTTCGACAAACGTGTTGACCGAGGTCGCGATCAGGTTTTCTACGGCTGGCGCATCGTTGACGGCGGTGACAACAATCGAGATCGAATTGGTGTTGTTGGAAATAGTCGAATTCGTTCCCACCAAAGAGGTGTCGAGCAGCACTCTTGTCTCAGTCGCACCAATCCATGTCGTCCAGGTGGGGCTGCCAGCACCATAAGTATTATCCAATGCTCTGACAGTTAACCCCTCAGGTGTACCGTTGTAGTGTTCGACAGGCACAAAGCGCAGTTTGGAACTCACCGACAAAACAAGTGCCTGGGTGACGTTGGTGTCACCAACCGTGCCAATATCGTGCCAATCAGTGCCATTGCTGGAGTATTGCCAGCTACCCTGCGTGCCGGAATTGGCAGTATTGCCAACTACCGCAATACCGCCCACCAGATTACCGGGCGATGCCGTATCAGTGTCTATAAAGTTGTAGCCCGTAAGCGCAGTTATTACTGTTCCAGCGTTCGCCACCTGATCTTCTAATAACGCAGTCAGGGTCAGATTGCCGACACCAGCCGGGGGATCATTGGCCTGGGTAATCGTGATCGTTCCGCCAAGCATGGTCGTCGCAGCCAGCGCTGTCGCACCACCCGCGTTGCCACCGGCCTGCACGTTGTTGCCATCGTTGAGCGTGATGGTGTAGGCGCGTTCGGTCGTTGGCGGGGCATCGGTGGTGTTTTCGAAGCGGATGGCTTCAAGAATGGCGTTGACCTCCGCCACAGTGGCCGTGGCGCTCAGGGTGATTGCAAAATCTGTAGCACCTGCACCACCATTGGTGCTGGCTACACCGCCAGGGCTACCAAAAAGAGTAAACAGATCACCGGTTACGCCACCGGCAATATGGACAGTGATGCTGCCAGCGCCAAAAATGGTGCTGGTCAGGTTGAGGGTGGTTGCCAGGTCCACATCGGTGACATTGGCCAATGTCACCAACTGCTGTTGGGGTGTACCAAGGCCCACCACGGGCGATTCGGTGATCGACCCGGTCCACGCGGTCGTGGCGTTGAACAGCGGCGCGTCGTTCACCGCCGCAATCGTCACGTCAATATTGACACTGCCCGCCGACACCCGGGCTTCGAGCGTATCGGTGGTGGTGTTGTAGGTTTTCAGGTCGGCCAGTGCGGCCGAGGTAGAAAAGACGATTGGCGGCGCATGCCCCGTTGTGTCGTTGGCATTGGTCGGGATGCTGCTTTCCACACCAAACACCGTTAGCCGGGGCGGGGTTAATGCCAGGCCGGCCGTGTTGGCATTGGCATCGGGCAAGAATTGAATGCAGGTCGTAGCCGACAGCAGCAGCGCCTTGCTTACAGAAATGTTTGAACCCAGGGTCGTTTGCAGCGTTGACAAGTTCACCCAGTTCGCGCCAGCGTCAAAAGACACCTGCCACAGCCCGCCAATCGCGGCATTGGTGCTGTGGTCGCTAAAGCTGCCAATCGCCACCCCGGCCAACGCGTTGAGCGCCACCCCATCCGGGTCGGTGAAGTTACCCCCACCCAGCAAGGCCCCCAGCGTGGTGGTGCTGCCTGGCAACAGCGGCAAGCCGGCTGCGTCGGCTTCGGTGCCTGACAGCGTGGCCCCTGCTGTCAACGATGGCGCATCGTTGCTTGGGGTCAGGTTGATCGTCACCTGCGCGGTGGTTGGCAGCGCCCCACCGGTGCCCTGCGCACCGGTATTGCCATCGTTGAAGGTGATGTCGATGGTTTTTGCAATGGAATTCAGCAGTGAGTCTTCATTGTTGGAATACGCCAGGTTATGCAAAATGATATCGACCGCAGCCTTGCTGGCATCTGCGGTAAAGGTCAGTATCAGCTTGCCGCTGCCGCTGCTGTTTTGAGTGATGTAAGCCACCACTTTGGTGGTGGTGCCGTTGTCGTAGCGGATGGCTGAGCCATCGTTGTACAGCAGCAGCCCGGGGCCTGGTTCGGTGGCACCGCCCGTGGTGGAAATGCCGTTGGCGTTCTGCACGACAAAAAAGTCTTTGATATCAGCCGTGCTGTGCTGTTGCACCGTCAGGGTGGCACCGGCAAAGTTGGCCTCGTTGCGCACCGTCAGTTCAATATCCGCCAGACTGGACGCAATATTGAGACCAGTGTTGTTGTCAAGCAGCACGGCTATGCCGGCAATGTTGACCCCAACTGCTTCGACAAAAGCGACGATATCGCCGTTGAGGTCAGAAATAACCGGTTGGTCATTGATCTGGCTGACGCTGGTGGACAGGCTTACCGGGTTGGACCAGCCAGCGGTCGAGGTGGTTGCCAGAGGCTTGAGATCACTCACGCTGCTGCTGGCAGTAAAGCCCAGGCCATCCGACAGCCGCACTGTCAGGCTGCCGGGGGTGCCGTTGTAGTGAGCTACATTGGGCAAAAAACGGATCTTGGCGTCAGTATCAAGCACCAGTGCCGTGTCGTCGGCGAGGCCGCTGGTCGGCACAGCAGTCCAGTCTGCGCCACCGTTGACTGAGTATTGCCAAATGCCTTCGGTGGTGGCATTGGCGGCGTTGCCGGTAATGGCCATGCCAGCCAGCGCATTGTTGACACCGCTAGGGTCAGTGTCGCTGAAATGGGGGCCAAACAGGTTGGCCACGGTGTCGCCGACTGGGGCCACAGAAGCGTCTTGGTTGGGCGTTGGACTGGCCAGGCCGGCATCTTCATTGACCGGTGCCAGCGCGGCAGCGGTGGCGACCGGCGCGTCGTTGACGTTGGTGACGTTGACCGTGAACGTGGCTGTCGCGGTCAGATTGCCGCCAGAGCCTTGCGCCCCGGCATTGCCGTCAGCAAACACCGCCGTTAAGGTCAGGGCTACACCGGGCGGATTGTCGGCCACGCTGCTGTAGGTGACGCGTTTCATCACGGCGCTGACGGCAGCTTGTGTGGCATCGGCGTTAAATGTGATGACGAGCTGGCCCGTTGTGCTGCTGTTGTCGGTGATGCTGGCTACCGCCGTGCTGCCAAACGAAATGATGCTGCCACTCAGGCTGACGGTTTGGCTGTCGGTGTTATAGGTGGTGTCCAGCCCGAAGCGGTCGGTGCTGATCGCGCCGCTCTGGCGCAACACCGTCAAGGTACTTGACGCAAAAGTGTCTTCAATCCGGGTGATCAGCTCGACATCGCCAGTCAGGGCAAAGTCATTGTTCACATCAAGCCGCACCGGGGTGCCTGCCACACCCGGGCCGCTGCCTTCGGTGTAATTTACGGCATCACCGCCGCCGCCCACGGTGGGGGCATCGTTGACGGCGTTGACGCTCAGGCCAATGGTTTTGGACGCGGCTGATATGGCGCTGCTGCCGCCTGAGCTGCCTGTGTTCACCACAACCCGTGTTTCGCTAGCAGAATCATAGCTGCTAAAGCCAGCTGCATAAGTGTTGTCAAGCGCCCGGACCACCAAGCCTGGTGGGGTTAGATTGAAATTGTTGAAATCGCCAAAAGGCACAAACTTGACTTGCGTGGCCGCTGACAAGGCCAGCGCACCGGTGCTGTCATCCACCGTGCCAATCGCAACCCATTCCGTACCATTGCTTGAGTAATACCAAGTCCCCTGGGTGGCTGCGTTGGCAGAGTTGCCGACAATCGCCAGGCCCATCAGGCTGCTGCCAACATCCACGTCGCTGCGGGTCGTCACCAGCGTTGACAGCGCAACCGCTGTCGTGCTGGTGCCTTCTGTGGTGCTGAGGCTGCCAACGGCAGTCAACACGGGGGCATCGTTGATACCGGTCATGGTGACGATCTGCGTCACCGTCACGCTCAGCGCCCCACCGACCCCTTGCGCGGTGACATTGCGATCGTTGACGACCCAGTCAATGCTGATGCCAGCAGTCGCCGCCGCCGCCAGGGTCTGATTGGTGTTGCGATAAGCTATTTGCTGGAACACGCTGTTGACCAGCGCCGACGTGGCTGCGCTGTTAAAGGTCAGCACCAGGCTGCCGCTGGCGTTGCTGGTCACGCTGCCGACCGTGGTGCTGCCTACCGTCAGGGCCTGGCCTGCGGTTAGCGCCGCCAGTGAGCCACTGGCTTCAAACACATCGGCCGTGTTGGCCCCACCAGTGCGCAACAGGGTCAGTGTGGCACCGCTCCAGTTGCCGTTAAGCGTGTTGAAGTCATCCATGTCCACATCAACCGGGTGGGCCACGTTGCCCAGCACCACAGCGCTGGCATCTTCGGTGTAGCTTTGGGCGCTGATGCCGGTCAAGGTTGGCGCATCGTTAACCGCCTGTACCGTAATGGCCAGGCTCTTGTCATCAACCAGCGGGCCACCGGAGCCGGTCGCGTTCTGGTCTGTGACATGGATGCTGATGGCGTCAGCGCCATTGAAATTTGTGCCGCCGGTATAGACCAGCGTGGCCAGCGTGGCATTCACGTCGCCCAGGCTGCCTGTCACGGTTACCCTGACGGTCTGGTTGGTGCCCAGTGTGGCGCTGCCACTGGCGGTGAGGTTCAGCGTGCCGCTGCCGACGGTCAGCGTGACCTGGATCGGGCCAAAGCTGCTGCTGATGCTGCCATCGAGTGCCACGCTGTCGGGGTCGGTAATGCTAATGCCGCTGATGACCAGCGGCTGCTCTTCAAACGCCACACGGTCGGTGGGCACGGTGATGACCGGTGCGTCATTCACCGGGATGATGGTGATGACAAATTTACCCTCCGGCTCATTGCCGCCACCACCATCCGACAGCTTGTAGAAAAAGAAATCACTGGTGCTTTCCAATCCGTCGTGGCGATAACTGATCTGGTTGAGTTCTATTTCCGCCTGGGTAATGGCACTGCCAACGCCCAGCACTTCAGTTCCGCGCAGCAACTGCCCATATTGAACGTTGCTGGTAATGCGAAATTGGCGCTGTTGCGTGGTGTTGTCTGAGTCAAACGCCGATAAATAGGATGCACTGATGGTGGTGGTTGCCCCTTCCGCAACCACAAAATTGGCTTCGATCGACTCCGCGTGCTCTGCTGTGAGCGGCGTGTGTTCAAAAACAGCACCGGAATTGACAAGAATCACCGGGTCGTCGTTGACCGGGATGAGCTTGATTGTCAGTACTGCGCTGGCGGTGGCGTTGGTGGCACCCGAGCCGTCGTTCACGGTAAAAGTCAGGGTGTCGGTGGTGGCTTCTGTCCCGTCATTGGCGTAGTAAAGCTTGCCACCATTGATTTGTGCCAGGCTGATGGGGGTAGTGGTAGTGACAACATCGTAAGTGATTAAATTGCCCGCAGCATAGGTCTGGCCATCCTTGACAAGGCGCACCTCACCCTTGATTGGTAAGCTACTGACGGTGTAGCTCAGCGTGTTGGTTTGCGCCAAGCCTGCGCTCTTGTCGCCGCCGCCGTCCCTGTCGTAGGCCCCCACGGCAGCGCCAGATGACAGCGTGTTCAACACGTTGGACAGAGTGCCGCCCATCAATTGCACCGACGCGCCCTCAAGGACGTTCAGACTCGTTGCCGTGCCAATGACGGGTTGGTCATTGACCGGCGTCACATCAATGTTAAAGGTGTAGTCAACCACGCTGCCCGAGCCGTCGGTCAAGGTAAAGTTGAAACTCGACAGAAAATCTTCGCTGCCATCATGCGCAAACTTGATCCTGTTAGCCCCGATATCTGCTTCAGTAAAGCTATAGCCGGTTGCCATTCTGTAGGCGTTGGCAACGTCATCACCCGGCGTTGAATCAAAATACAGAATGCCGTTGCTCGGCAACGAACGCAGTGTGTAAAAGAGCTGGGCATCCGTGTTGTCCGGGTCGGTGGCATTCAGGCTCGTAATTGTGAATGTGGCCACCGTTCCTTCGTCCAGAACCAGTGGTGTTTGTACCAGCGTGGGGGCATCGTTGACCGACATCACATAAACCGTCACCACTGCACTATCAACGCCCGAATCAGAAGTTATGGTGTACTGAAAGCTCGCCATGCCAGAAAACTCTGCGGAAGGCGTAAACGTAATGTTGCCACTGTTTAACGCCACACTGCCATTCACGGGACTCGTCACAGATGTAATGGTTTTAGCAGCCCCACTGTCATTGCTTAGCAGTACCGTCTGATTGACAGTGATCGCCGTGTCTTCCAAGGTTGTCAGAATATCGTTGAAGGCATCGGTGCCACCCGTACCGCCGCCACTCCCGCCGCCGCCGGGCACACTGGCCGGGTTCGTGATGTCGATGTTGACGGTGATCGGCAAAAGGCTTGTGCTGGCATTGTCTTGATAGACACCACCGGGGCGATTGAACACCACATGGCGGCCGCCATCCCGAATGGTCACGACAAAGGCATCCGCGGTGCTGGTGTCGGTGTTTTTTTGATAAATCAGACGGCCTGCATCAATATCAGCTTGGGTAAAGGTGGCGGCTTCGCCCAGCGGGTTGCCGCCGAGCAGCAGCCAGCCATGGCTGGGGCGTGTATCCAACTGGTAGGTGATGACGGCCGAATCCACATCAGTCGCTGAAAGCTGGGATGTGGTGATGGTTTTTGTCGCGCCCGTAACGGCCACATCCATGACCAGTGTGTTGATGGTGCCCAGCGAGGGGTCGTCGTTGACGGGTGTGACGCTGATGCTCAGCGTGTTGAGGTTGGCAGAAATCGCCGTGGTGCCACCGCGCGTGACGGTGTTGACCGTTTGGCGGACTTCCGTGCCGCTGGACTCGGATGTGCCGCTGCTCGATGACAGCGCACCCGTGTAGGTATTGTCAAGCACCCGAATCTGGAGTACCGGCGGGGTGCCGTTGTAATTAAGGGCGGGGCTGAACCGCACCCGCGCTGTGGGTGCCAGCACCAGGGCAGCGCCGGTATCGTTGACCGTGCCCACCGCAGACCAGTAGGTGCCGTCGGTTGAATACTGCCAGGTGCCCTGGCTACCGGCATTAGCGGTGTTGCCCCCCACGATGGCAATGGCACCCACTGTTGCCCCTGAGTCCGAATCCGACAGGAAATAATTGGCAAAGTCTTTAAGCACCGTGCCGTTGTTGTTTGCCAAGGCACCGTAGCTGGTCGGGTCTTCGTAAATGGAGCCAGTCAGGTTGCCTATGCCGGTTGGCGCAGCGTTTTCTGGCACGATGGTCAAGTTGACGGTGGTGGCAGTGATGAAACCACCCGCGCCGTCGCGCAGGCTGACCGTGAAGCTGTCTGCTGTCAACCCGAGGCCGTCATGCTGGTACACCAGCTTATTTAGATCTGCATAGCTGAAGGTGCTCACGCCTGCGGCCACCGGTTGCCCGTTGAAGCTTAAGCTGCCGTGCACTGGCAGACTTTCGAGCTTGAATATCAGTTGAACATCGGTGTTGTCGGGGTCAATAACGCGGATGCTGGAAACCGACAACTCATTGAAGGCAAATGAATGACCTTCGGTGACATTGGCGGTCAGTGCGCTGCCGATGGGTGGCGTTTGCCCCGGCGTATAAAGCACCGGCGCATCATTGACCGGGCTGACCTTGATGCTCAGCACCCGGTCAGCGGTGCTGCCGCCACCGCCGCTGACTGTGTCGGTCACGCTGTAGGCCAGGGTCTGGGCCACCGTGGGTTCGCCGCCGCTATGAACATACTGCAAACGCCCGGCATTCAGATCGGCTTGGGTAAAGACGGTGCCGGTCGTTACCGTGGACTCGAAGCTGCCATTGGCATCGCTGTCAAACTGCATTGCGCCTTCGGTCAAATTGGTGCCGCTGACCAGCACGGTATAGACAATGTTGGCAGCAGTGGCCTCAATATCAGTGATCTTGAGGATGCTGCTGTTCAACACCACAGTTTCACCTTCGTTGACCTTCAGGGCTTTGTCGGTCTCGATGACAAATACGTCGTTGACCGAGGTAATGATGGTGGTCAGCAGCTTGCCGCTGACATCCAGGTCGGTAGCAACGGCTGCCACATCAGTGGTCAGGCGTGTGCTGGTGCTAAAAGTACGGCCAACGCTGTTGTCAATGGCGTGCAGGGTCAGGCTACCCGGCGTGCCGTAGTAATTGGCCACCGGCACAAAGCGCAGCAACGCCGATTTATCAAGTTGCAAGGCCGCGCCGGCTGACACTGTGCCTACGCTTTGCCAGCTTGCGCCGTTGTTGAGCGAATACTGCCAGGCCCCTTGTGTGGCGGCATCACTGGCATTGGTACTGATCGCCACACCTGCCAAGGTGTTGCCATCGGCATCAAAAAAGTTTGGCAACAGACTCCCTACCAAGACACCGTTGGGGTCCTGCGTGTCTTCATTCACCGCCGCCAGAGTCAGGGGGGTGGTGCCGGTCGAATCGGTCACCGGCTTGTCAGCCACCGGGTTGACCGTGACTGCAATGGTCTTGCTGTCGGTTTTGGCCGTGGGGCCGGTGTGGGCCAAATCATCAACGGCCACGGTGAGGGTGTCCGGGCCGTTGTAATCAGCCGTGGGGGTGTAACTTGCACCCGTCAGCGCGTTGTTGATGGCTGTCAGGCTGCCGCGCACCGTGATGCTGGCCCCGCTAGCGACGGTGGCAGCGGTTGTGCCATCGGCTTGATACAGACCCGTCAGGCCGCTCAGGGTGACGGTGCCATGCAAGGCGCTAACAGTGGCTTGCACCTGCTCGGTGCCGGCATCCGGGTCGGCCAGCGAAATGTCGGGCAGCGTCAAGGTGCCGTCTTCGTTCAGGCTTTGCGCCCCCGGCACGGTGACAACCGGGGCCTCGTTGACCGAGCTGACGGTGATGCTGGCGGTGCTGACGCTGCTGGTCGCACCTGCCGCGTCAATCGCCTGGAACGTGAATGTGGCTGCACCGCTGTAGTTGACCGTCGGCGTAAATTTCATGCCAGTGGCCTGCACCAATGTGAGCGTAGCCCCGGCTACAAACGCGTTGCCTTGACCATCCAACAGTATGCCGTTGCTGGGCAGGGCAACGATTTTGTAAGCGTTGACTCGTGCATCGGTACTGCTGTTGCTGCCTGCATCGACATCAGTAGAACTCAGGCTAAAGCTGACAAAAGAATTTTTGTCCACCGTCAGCGCCAGGGCTTGCGTCACCGGTGCATCGTTGAGTGCGTTGATGCTGGTATCCAGCGCCACGGCGTTGCTGCTGTTGCTATAGCGTGTGGTGCCGCCCGACTTGCTACTGTCGTCCGACACGTCAATGCTTCGGCTGCCTGTGGTGGGCACGGCAGTGCCGGTTGAGTTGTCCGACAGACGCACCGTCAGCCCGGTCGGTGTGCCGTTGTAATCGGCCACTGGCACAAAACGCAGGCTGTCGGCAGACGCAACAAACAGCCCGTTGCTGCTTGACACTGCCCCCACCGCAGTCCAGGTGCTGCCACTCCCGTATTGCCAAGCCCCCTGCGTTGTGGCATTGGCCGTGTTGCCGACAATCAGCACACCGGCTAGGCTGTTGCTGCCAGAGCCGCTGGTGACGGTGTCGGTTGCATCGCTAAAGCTGCTGCCAAACAGGCTGATGACCGTAGCACCGGGGTTCAGCACGGCGGCATCACTGGCCGAGGTGGCTTGATCCTCGTTGATGGCGGTCAGTGTCACGCTGCTGGTCGAACGGGTGGGTGCGTCGTTGGTCGCTGAGACGGTGATGTCAAATGAAACCGTGGTGGTTTCGCCTGGGCTTACGTTGTAATCAGACTTGACCAGTATCTGCACCGTTGCCGTGCCATTCCAGTTTTGTGCACCCTGAAAAGTCAGGCTGTGAATAAAGGCATTGATGCCTGCCAGATTGCCGTCGCCGTTGAGTTGCGTGCCGCCAGAGACACCATCGCTGATGGTGGCACTACCCGCAGTGACCGTCACCACAGCACGCATATTCGGGTTGCTTGGGCTGCTGACACCGCTCAAGGCGCTAAAGCTGAAGGCCGTGTCTTCGTAGGCTTGCTGGGTAGCGGGTGTAGCCAGTACGGGCACTTCCAGCACATGATCGTAAGCGTCGAGGGTACGGTCAGCAAACGCCAGCTTGCTTTCAATGACCCCTGTATCAGCCTCCAGCACCCAATCGCCACCTTTGGCCGCACTGCCGGTCAGGTCGGTCGACGCTGCTACGTCGGCCTGCGTCAGGCGGGCCATCTGGTTGATCAGCAACACGCCATCGGCACCGGCGGCCACATTGCAGCCATAGATCAGAATGTCGGCATTGGCACTCAGGTGGCTTTGCCATTGCGTCAACTCGGCCGCCTCAGTCGTGCCGAAGCTGTTTGCACCATAGGTTTTGCCATTAAAAACCAGTTGACCATCGGCTCCGTGCGACACCAGATGCACCGCATCCAGGTTTTGATGTGTGCTGATAACGGCGGTCATTTGCGCCCAGGGGTCGCGGTTGGCATCAAGCAGCACCACCTCGACATCGGCCCGGGTGCCTTTGAGCAGTTGGGCAATGTCGTCCACGCCGCTGTCTATGAACACAATTTCACGCGCGTTGGGCATTGCGCGGATGATGCCACTGGGCATGTCGGTCCGGGAAGTCTGACTTTGCAGGCTGGCCATAAAGTCAAGGAAGCTTTTTTCAACACTGTTGGTGTTGCTATCCGCGCGAGGAGCCGTGGCTGAGGCCCCGGCGATCGCATCGGGTACCACCGGATGGTACGTGTCATCCCGGGCCTGGCCCGTATCGCTGAGTGCCGCACCGTCAAACATGAAACGCGGCTCCAGCACAAGTGGACGAATGCCGCCAAAGTGGAGGCGACCCCGGCGCGCCATGGGCGGGCTCTGCAGTCCACTTGGGCTGGCCTGCGCATCCTGATTTCTCAATGCGCATTCAGCGCCAGAGGTGCCGTCGCTGCTGCTGGAACAGCTTTTGCCCCGGCTTTGCACAATTTCAGCTGCGGCTACATAAGTGCGGGTGATTTCGTTCCAGATGCTGCGGTAGATTTTGTTCATGATGCGGTTCTCAAGCTGTCTGTGCGGGCGAGAAAGTAAAAAAGGTGAGCCTTGGTGTCAGGTCAACAGGCTGGTTGTGCGCTAAGGAGGGCTGACTTGCACGCGGCCACTCATACCGGCGATCAATTCGGGGAATTTGCCGTCGATGGCGGCCGCCACTTTGACGGACTGGCTGACCGGGTCGACCCGGGCACCGATGCGAATAAATTTGGCGGGGTAAGCCTTGCGGGTTTCATCGATTTGCACCTGAAATTTACCGCCCACGCGCAACCAGCTCAGCCAGTGGGAAGGCACCAAAAATTCCAGTTCGAGCACGCTGTCATCAATGATGTCGAGCAAGGCCTGGCCTGGCTGCACATACTGCTGCTCGCGCACTTTTTGCTCGGCCACGCGGCCCGCAAAAGGGGCAGATACACCACACTTGCCCAGCACCGCCTGATTGGCTCCGAGCTCGGCTTTGGCCTTGCTCACGGCTGAGCGGGACAAGTCCAGTTCCAACTGGCCTACCGAATTGAGCTCGGCCAGGCGCTGGTTGGATTTGAGTGTTTGCTCCGTGCCCTCCAGCTCCGCCTGGGCTTTTTGCAGTTGCGCTTGCTGCAGCGTGCAGTCAAAACTCACCAGCAGTTGCCCGGACTTGAATGCGCCGCCTTCGGCGACTGGCAGGCGGTTGATCTTGGCGCCAATCTCGGCCGCCACCGTGGTGTAGCGGCGTGGCAGCAGTTGGGCCCGAATTTCTTGACGCTCCAGAGCGGGTTTGGCTGCAGGGGCGACGGCGGCGGACGATACAGCTGGACGTGGAGCCGCTGTTTGAGCCTGCACCCCATGCGCCAAGACCATGGCGTACACCAAGCAAGCCAGCCCGGTAGTTTGCTTCACTGGGCTGCCTTGGGCTGGGTTGCGGTTGTTGGCAAGAGGGTGCCCGGTTGGATGAGCGTCGTGGATTTTTGCAACTCACTCCACGGTGTCCCGCTGTTCTTGAGTTGGGCGGTCAGTTGCGCCAGGCTCAGCTCGCTGGTGCTGCCGATTTTGGGCTCCAGGCCCATGCTGGCCAGCAAGCGGTTTTCAGCCGACTGCACTTGCGCCAAGGCCTGGTAGCGGCGCAACAAACTCAAAATGGCCGCCGTGGCGTTGCTCACACTATCGAGCTTGCTCTGCGCCTGTGCGCTTTCGCGGTTGCGCACGTGCTCGGCAATTTTCAGGTCCGTTGAGTAAATCGCATCGGCACGATCAAACTGGTTGCGGGCATTGAGCAGTTGCAGGCGCGCCAGATGCACCTGCGTCAGCACCGCCAGTTGGGTGGCCATGCGGCGCTGGTCAGCCAGCGCCACGCCAGCCTCGGCCAGTTTGATTTGTGTCGGCCCGGTAAGCAGGTTGAACAAATTGAAGGACATTTGCAAACCGGCTTCGTTCCAATTGTTGTGCACCATGTAGCTGTCGGAGTCGTACTTCAGGCCATAGCTCAAAGACACATTGGGGAACAGGCGCACCAGGGTTTTGCGGGTTTCGTCGCGGGCGATGCGGGCGTTGTAGTGCTGCTCGCGCAGGTCGGCGTTTTGCGCCAGGGCCGCTTCTTCCATGGCTTGCACGGAGACTTTGAGCACGCCGTCGTCGACGTTTTTCACATCCGTATCAGCAATCTGGATCGTTTGTCCGACCGGTGCGTTGATCAGCGAGGCCAACTCCACCTGGGCCGACGACAACTCCTGGTCGATGGCCTCCAGCAAGCGCAGGTTTTCCAACAACTGGCGCTGGTAACGCAGGGCATCCAACGGATTGCGCAAGCGCTCGGCCTCGACCTTGCGGGAGTCATTCAACGCGTCTTCGGCCAACGCGATGGTCTTTTCAACTTCGATGCGCAGCTTCTGGGCGCTGGCGGCACGCCAGTAGGCGGTGCGCACGTCCTGCATCAGCAGGTGCATGGCCTTGCGGCGTTTTTCGGCGGCAATCAGCACGCGGGCCGACTGTTGGCTGGCGCTGTAGTGCGCCAGACCGAAGTCCAGCAGATTCCAGGTCAAGCCCAGTTCTGCCGTGTTGTGGTTGCGCTCTTGCGACAGCGATGAAGTGCTACTTTTTGGACCGACCACAGGCGCGTTATAGCTGCTGCTGTAGGTGGCACGCTCGTTGTCGCGCGAGGTATAGCCGGCTTGCGCCACCAGTCTGGGCAGCATGTCGTACTGGGTGACGTCCAGCTGGTTCAGCGCCATCGCTTCTTCCATCATTTTGGCGCGACGGTCCAGGTTGAACTTCAGGGCCCGTGCAATGGCTTCGTCCAGCGACAAGGGGCCGGTGATGGACTGCACATCATTGCGCATGGCCAACCGATCTGACTCGTTAACGGGCGCCATCGCTTGCGCCGTGAGCGGCACAGGCGCCAAAGCTGAACAGGCCGACAAGGCCAGCAATGCAGCGACCAGCGCCAGAGGTTTAAAGAGACGAGGTGTTGCAGACATGCATTGAACAGACGTTTTTTTCAAAATACTCACCTTCAATATAGAACCATTTGGAATAACAAGGTGGGCTGATTGACTTAATTTGGCGTTACAAATTTTTCCCACTTTCATCGTGGGTGTGCATTCCTCACCCAAAGGGGACCTCTGTCGCACCAAGCGCACCTTCATTCATGATTTAACTCCACCATCGAAAATTATTATTTTTGAAAAAAACGAAAACTTTTATAAAATAAAGTCCTTCATTAATTACCCACAATAAATTTCGGTGTTTTAGAAAATCCTGACTATATGACCTATTCCATTGCGACGGAAGCCTTGCCCCCGCCCCTCGCCAACCTCTGCGTACTGATCGTTGAGGACATGCCTGATGAACTTCGAATGCTTGCCCGTTTTCTGGGCGACGCCGGTGCACGAGTTCTCATGGCGGTACAAGGTGGTGAAGCTATGCGGCTTGCCCAACTCATGCGCCCGGACGTGGTGCTGCTCGATGTGCAACTGCCACCACCCAACGGTTTTGCGGTCTGCCGCGAGTTGCAAGACCACCCCGAGACCCTCAACATTCCGGTACTTTTTGTCAGCGGTATGCTGGAGGAAGAAGCCAAGCTTGAAGGTTTTGCCGCTGGCGGCCGCGACTTTATTACCAAGCCCTTTACCGAAGCCGAACTGGTCGCTCGCGTAGCCCTTCACGCCAACCTTGGTCGACGCCTGGGCTCCGTCCATAAAGAGTCCACCACGCCACGCTGGCTGACCGTCGTTTTGCAGCGCCTGCAAGCGTCACTGGCCGAAACGCCAGACCTGGAAAAACTGGCGCTGGAAGCGGGCACCACGGTGCACCGACTGAAAGATGCGTTTCGCACACAAATGCACACCACGCCGGCCGCGTTTGTGCGCGAGTCCCGCCTGAAAGAAGCCGCATGGCAGATGAGCGAGACCTCCAAATCAGTGGCTGACGTAGGCGCGGCGCTGGGCTACTCCAGCCCGGCCAACTTTGCCACGGCCTTCCGGGAGCGCTTTGGGATCTCACCACTTCAGTACCGCCTGGGACGACATACTTTTTCAGAGCAGCCCATCGGACTTGGCGAGTGAAGGTTTGGGCACGCTGGGCACTGGCGGCAGGGCTGGTCTTGCTGGCCGCTTGCAGCAGTCACGCCAGCGCCACGGTTGTCCGCCTTGACCCGGGCCACGATTCGCAGAACCTGACGCCTTCGGCCCTGCTCTGGCATGACGCCAAGGGCGACCTCACGCTGGCCGACTTGCAGCAACTTATCAACACGTTCGCGCCACTCAGTGCCAATACCCCTCGCCTGGGGCGCCTTGAGGGCGCACTCTGGGTGGCGGTGCATATCGACAACCCCCAGTCGCCGGTGCTACGCCACTTGCGGGTAGGCCCCGCCCGCACGGAGTTGTTGGAGGCCTGGTTGATTGCCGGGCCACCGGGCAGCCCAGCGCAGCCATTGGGTCGTTCTGGTTTGTCGGTACCGCTGGGCGAGCGACCCCTGCCGGGGGCTACCGCGGCATGGGTTTTGAACTTGCCGCAAGGCCCCTCGACCGTTTTATTGCGACTGCAAAGTCGAACTTCATTACGACCCCAGATCAGCCTTTGGATGCCAAGCGCACTCGCGCAGGAAGAAAGAATAGTAGATCTCCACGAGGGCCAACAAGCCGGCGCGCTGGCGCTCATCACCTTTCTGGCGCTGGTGTTTGCACTCTGGCTGCGTGAGTCGACCTGGGCTTGGTACGCGGGGGCCAGCGCCAGCTTGCTGGTGTACCAATCCTGTTTCAGCGGGCAAGCGGTGCTGTGGCTCTGGCCGTCCCACCTATCGTGGACGCTCCCGGCACTGGCAGCCGCGCTGGCGGGCACGCATGTCTGCGTCGTCCTGTTTTTCCTGCGATTTATTCCTGCTCCGCACGTGCCAGTTTGGGGCCAGCGCGCTGCCCTTGGGTTGTCTGGCCTGAGCCTGCTGGGCTTGCTGGTCGTATTGCTATTTGGATTTGAAATGGGCATCGGCTTACTCGAGTTCGCCGGGTTTTTGCTACCTTTCATGCTCCCCTGGCTGGCATGGCGCGCCTGGCGCCATGGCGATAGCCCGGCGCGCTTTGTGCTGCTGAGTTTCAGTTTTCTGGCCGTCGCCTCGGTGTTGCGCGGAGCCGTGATTCACGGCTGGCTGGCGAGTGCACCGTGGCTCGAAAACTGGCTCGTTCCGTTGGCGGCGGTGCTGACCTCAGGCGTGCTGATGCTGGCCATGGCCGACCGGTTGCGCCTCCAGCGCAGCCAGCAACTGCGCGAGGCTCAACGCTACCAGGTGACGTTGCAAGACGCCATTCGGGGGGCAACCCAAGAGTTGATTCAGTCGCGCGACGTGGCAGAAGCGGCGGTCCAGTTCAAACAACGATTTTTATCGCGTGTGTCGCACGAACTGCGCACCCCTTTGCACACCTTGCTCGGCAATGCCGCGCTGGCCCGACGGGAACTGGACCAGTTGCCACGCACCGGGAGCACTGCAGAGCAAGATCGCTTGATGGAGTCGGTGCAGGCGATGCAGCGCAGCGGCAAAGACATCCTGCAACTCGCCGACGAATTGCTTGAATTGGCGCGCGGTGAAGCCGGGCATTTGAGCTTGGTCACCGCACCCGTCAACCTGCTGCAACACGTGCTGGAAATCGCCAGCAACACACGCTGGCTGGCACTGCATCAGGGCAACAAACTGGAGGTGAAAACAGAGCTTTCTGTCTCACAGGTCGTGATGGATGCCGCCCGGTTCGAGCAAGTGCTACGCAATCTGCTGGCCAATGCCTGCGTCGCTACGCACCAAGGGCTCATCACGCTGGCAGTGAGCAGCTCCCTGGCGGCCGATGGGGTCAACGCCCAAATGGAGGTCTCGGTCAGTGACACCGGCCGTGGCATTGCGCCGGAAGCCCTGGAACGCATCTTTGAGCCGTTTGAACAACTCGACGCCCGCAGCGCCACCGGCAGCTCCGGGCTCGGCTTGGCGATTGCCCGGCAATGGGTGCGCTTGATGGGGGGTGAGCTGGTGGTGCAGTCCACTCCCGGGCAAGGCAGCGTGTTTTCTTGGTCGATGCAGGTGCCGGTCTCTGATGCCGCTTTAGTGATGACCGCAACCCCTGCGGAGATTGCACCGCCAATAGACTCCACGCTGGATTGGGCGCAACTCAGGGCGCTGGCCGACAGTGGCGACGGCTTGGGCGTGGACGCCTGGATCGCCCGCCATCGCAATCAGATGGGTGACGACGCCCGGGCATGCGGCGTGTTGGCACTGGGTGATTCTATGCAACTGGCGGCCTTGGTGCGCTGGCTGGATCAGTACTAAAACAGGCTCCAGACCCCGTGCTACTTGCGCAAGCAGCTATTATTTGAATAGCAGTATCAAAGGTGTTTGGCTTCTCGAATCCGGCGCACCAATTGCGCCACAGCAGGGTCGGCCAAGGTTGGCGTGCAGGCATCCTGCGTCTGAGCCCGGATCAGGCGCTCCAGTAGCTCGGGCTGTGGCGTCACTGGTCCGAAAAATCGCGGCTCATTGCCCACCGCCACCAGCAGTGTGGGGAAGTTCTCGACGTCCAGCGGGTGCATGAGGTCGGCCTCGTCCTCGACATCCAGCCAGAGAAAACGGGCGTGCGGAAAACGCGATTGCATCTGGGCGAAGCGGTCTTCATACTCGCGGCAAACGCCACACCACTCGGCACACAGGCAGACAACAAGGACAGAGGCGTCAAGGGTCGGTGCTTCAAAATTCATGGGCTTGATGATCGCAGAAACGAGTGAGCGGGTTCAGCTAGCGCGCGCAAACGCTGATGCGCGGCGTCTTCAAAATCTGGCAGTACGGACTGCTTGGCATTCAGGTAATGGTGGGTGAAGACGTCCAGATATGCCTCTAAAGTTTCCGCTGCACGCGGCTCATTTGCCAAGCTCAGGCAAAGCGCGGCCACCTCCGAGGTGCACAGGTGGTCGTCGCGGGTTGACCGGCGCAAGCGGTAGCGCGAGAGTTGCTCAGGTTGCAGACTGAGCACCGGCAACTTGTCGAGATAAGGGCTTTTGCGAAACATCTTGCGCGCCTCTGGCCAAGTGGCATCCAACAAGACAAACAACGGGCGTTTTCCGGGTACGACCGGCACATCGGTCACGACCCGCTCAGGCGCAACAAACTCACCGGGAAACACCAGATAGGGTTGCCACTGCGGGTCGGCCAACAGCTCCAGCAAGGCGGGGTCCACCACCGTGCGTGCCCAGCCAAAGGCGGCCGTGTCCTGCACGACGTCGGCTATCAACCAGCCGGTATTGCTAGGTTTGAACGGCTCAATGTCGCTCATGATCAAACACATACCGGCCCGAGTCGGTACCTGCGGGCGCAAGGCGCACAGGCAGTGGCTAAAAATAACACGGCATGCGGGGCAGCGGGGGGCGCGCGAACCACGGGCAATAAAGGGCTCGTCTCGGCGCGCCAGGCCTTCATCGCGCAGGCGCGCGACCGCATGGCTCATGCCGCTGCCGGCAGGTTACAAAAGACGCAGGACATAGGGGGGGCAGTGGGTTGAAGAAGAGCCGGGATTATGCAGTGCCATAAGTTATTTACACGTGGACTCACTGCCTGTGGCGACTTAAGCATCCAAAAATTGCCTGCCGCCAAGCTGACTTGTTTGCGCCATCCTGCCGCGCAAAGCGCATACAAGGGTTTGCCCTGTAAGTAGTCAGCTATCACCTGCGCGGCTCATATCTGCGCAATACTTCGTTTGAAAATTTTAAAAGTAACTGAAAATTTTTAAACAAACTGGAGACAAATATGCGTGTGATTTCCATTGCTTCGCAAAGCCCCGAGGTCGCGGGCTGCGATGAAGAAAGCGGTGTAGTCCGCAAGGTCACGATGCCTTTGGCGCGCCGTGAATTTCTCAAAGGTTCTGGCGTTTTGCTGGGAACGCTGGCCACCGGCACCCTGTTGGCGGGCTTGGCACCCTCTACCGCCTGGGCGCTGGAACTTAAGACCCTGAGCACCGCTGAAGGCCAGACCCTGATCGCCATGGGCCGCGTGCTGTTCCCTCACCAGAAACTGCCCGATGCGGTGTATGCCCTGCTGTCCAAGGATCTGGATGCCAAGGCCTCCGGCGATGCGGGTGCGGCCAAGATGCTCAAGGATGGCATTGCCTGGCTGAATAAATCGGCTGGCGGCAACTTTGCCAAGTCCAGCGCCGCCAAGCGCGAAGAAATTGTGCGCGGCATGGAAGGCACCGCCTTCTTCGCCACCGCTCGTGGCCAGTGCGTGACTTCGCTGTACGACAACGACATGGCCTACGCCGTTTTCGGCTACCCAGGCTCGGCATGGGAAAAGGGTGGCTACATCACCCGAGGCTTCCAGGACCTTAAGTGGTTGCCCGCGCCCACCAAAGAAGCCAGCCCGCCGCCCAATCTGGGTTAATCACACGCACACAAAAAATACAGGAGATAAGCATGGCGAAATTTGATTTTTCTGACGACTCCGTCGTTGTTGTGATTGGCTCAGGCGCCGGTGGCGGCACGCTGGCCAATGAGTTGTGCCAAAAAGGCATCAAGGTGGTGGTACTGGAGGCCGGCGCCCGGCAGTCCAGCGCCAGCTTCATCAACGACGAGTGGAAGTCCTTCAGCCAGCTTGCCTGGCTGGACAAGCGCACCACATCGGGGTCCTGGCGCGTGGCCAAGGACTTTGCCGGTCTGCCGGCCTGGATCTGCAAGACGGTGGGCGGCACCACCACGCACTGGGCCGGTGCCTCGCTGCGCTTGCAGGAGCACGAGTTCCGCACCAAGAGCGTGTATGGCGAAATCAAGGGTGCCAACCTGCTGGACTGGCCCATCACCCTGAAGGACCTGGCGCCCTACTACGACAAGGCCGAAAACAAGATGGGGGTGACCCGCACCAATGGCATTCCCGGTCTGCCTGGCAACAACAACTTCAAGGTCATGTACAACGGCGCCACCAAGCTCGGCTACAAGGAGGTGCATACCGGCAACATGGCCATCAACAGCCAGCCGCGTGACGGCCGCAGCCGCTGCTTGCAACTGGGCTTTTGCTTTCAGGGCTGCAAGAGCGGCGCCAAGTGGTCCACGCTGTACACCGAAATTCCCAAGGCCGAAGCCACCGGCAACTTTGAAATCCGCGCCCAGTCGCATGTGTCGCGTATCGAACACAACGCCTCTGGCAAGGTAATCGGCGTGGTTTACTTTGACAGTGACGGCAAGGAGCAGCGGCAAAAAGCCCGCATTGTCTGCGTGGCCGGCAACTCCATCGAAACCCCGCGCCTCTTGCTGCTGTCGGCCTCCAACATGTACAAGGACGGGCTGGCCAACTCATCCGGTCAGGTCGGGCGCAACTACATGCGTCACATGACGGGCTCGGTCTACGCCGCCTTCAAGAACCCGGTACACATGTACCGCGGCACCACCATGGCGGGTATCGTGCGCGACGAAGCAGGGCACAACCCCAACCGCGGTTTTGTGGGTGGCTATGAACTCGAAACGCTGTCACTGGGTATACCCTTCATGGCCGCCTTCCTGAATCCGGGTGGCTGGGGTGCAGACTTTGCCTGGTGGATGGACCGCTACACCAACCTGGCTGGCATGTGGCTGGTGGGCGAGGACATGCCGCGGGAGAGCAACCGCGTCACGCTCAACACCAACGTCAAAGACCAATGGGGCAACTACGCACCCAATGTGCACTTCGATGACCATGAAAACGACATCGCCATGCGCAACCATGCGTTCACACAGGCCGAGCGCATTTACGAGGCAGCAGGCTCCATCAAGTCGTTCCGCACACCACCGTACCCGTCTACGCACAACATGGGAACCTGTCGCATGAGTGCCAGACCCGAAGACGGTGTGGTGAATAAATACGGCCAGACGCACGACATTCCTAACCTGTTTATCAGCGATGGCAGCCAGTTCACCACCGGTGGTGCAGAAAACCCCACGCTCACCATCGTGACACTGGCGATCCGCCAGGCCGATTACATCGCCCAGCAAATGACCGAACGAGCCATTTAATCCAACCGAAACCAGACACCGGAGCAGACCATGTGTGAATACTTTGTCAAAGCGGATCCCATCCAATACGAGCAACGCTCACGCACGGTCCGCATCCGCAACGCGTTGACCAGCATCAGACTTGAAAACATGGTGTGGGACATTCTGGCGGAAATGGCGGAGGACGAGGGTTGCACCACCAACGCCCTGATCGCCCAGTTCCACAACGAGGTTATGGCGCACCGGGGCGAGGTGCCCAACTTCGCCTCCTTCTTGCGGGTCACCAGCATGCGTTACCTGCACCGCAGTCTGTTGGCGATGGAGAAGAAGGCAGAAGCTTCTGCGGACGCCACCGCCACGGTCACAACCCTGGCACCCGGTTTACGCATTCAGGCGCGCGATGCAGGCCCAAAGCCCTTGATTGCGGTGGGCAGGTAATACACCTGACGATCGCATCACCCCGGCGAGCTCCGAGAATGTCGGGGCGGTATTCTCAACTCTCATTCAAATTGCTTAATTCCATGCCTTTTGTGACCGAAATTTACCCTGGTGTCTGCGCTACTGTGGCCGACGCCACCCGCGGATTTGTCTATAACCACAGCATGCTGCGTGTCAAGGATCCGCAAGTAGCGCTGGACTTCTACACCCGTGTGATGGGCATGCGCTTGCTGCGCAAGCTGGACTTCCCGGAAATGAAGTTCTCGCTCTATTTTTTGCACCGCTCGGAGGAATACAGCAGCACGCCCGAGGACGCAGGCGAACGCACCGCCTGGACTTTCAGCCAGCGTGGCATTCTGGAACTGACCCACAACTGGGGCACGGAGACGGATGCAGACTTCAAGTACCACGACGGCAACGCGCAACCGCAGGGATTTGGCCACATCTGCTTCTCAGTGCCAGATCTGGACGCCGCAGTGCAGTGGTTTGACGACAACCAGGTCACTTTCGTGAAACGACCTGATCAGGGCAAGATGAAGGATGTGGCCTTCATCAAGGACCCCGACGGCTACTGGATCGAGATCGTCGAACCCGCCCGCCTGACCCAACTGGGGCGTTGAACTTGAGCAATTTCAAGCCTTCACAAAGGCGGCGCAGCGTGGGCACATGGTGAGCACAGCCTTGGGTTGGCCGCAGCACCATGCGGTGGCGCACCTGCCGGGCTCCCTGCCTATGGGCGGCGTGGTCCCCATGACACCCGTGCATGCGTTCGAGTGCACGCCGCACGCCCTGTGTCTCGATACACAGCAGACTGTGCACCCCTCTCGAAAGGATATTGACTTGGGTGGCTTGTTGGCCTTTGTGATTGACCAGGTGGTGACCGATGCAGAGGCCAACGCCATCATCATGGCCTCCGAGCGCATGGGCTTTCGCGAAGAGGCGCCCGGCATTGCCACCCCGCCAGGGATGCGCATGAATAAATCGGTGCATTGGGTGGCTGACGAGGCCCTGATGGCGCCCCTGTTTCAGCGCATCGCGCACCTGTTGCCGCCAACACTGGCAGGCGAGACGCTGTTTCCCAACTTGAGTCACCGGCTCAATATGTACCGGTATGACGATGGTGACGTCTTCAACATCCACACCGATGGAAGTTGGCCCGGCTATAGCCTGAGCAAAGACCGCAGCGCCATGCTGGAGTGGCCGGCGCAGGTACGTTCAGGCCTGACCATGCTGCTCTACCTCAATGGCCCTGCCGAAGGCGTGGAGGGTGGCAACACGCGCCTGTTCCGTCCGGATAGCAGCTCGGTCGACGTGGAACCACGCAAGGGTTCAGCCCTGTTTTTCCGCCACGGTTTTGGCCCCCACTCAGTGCGCCACATTGGCTGCCGCGTCAGTGGCCAGGTGTCAAAATATGTGGCCCGCATCAACGTGATGTACATCGAGCGGCGACCTCCAGAAACCGGAAACCACAGTTGTACCTTGGCGGGTATATTCCCTGACTCTTGGGGCGTGTGACTTAGAAAGTGTCCAAGTGACACTGTCAAAACGAAGTTGTGCCACTAAGTGTGCGAGTCCCATAGTTATAGTCTTTACAAAAAAAAAAGCGCCATCAAGGCGCGTTTTTTATGTGAGCGAGAAACCGCTTACTTGGACAACACGCGTGCCATTTCCAGGCACTTGCTTGAATAACCCCATTCGTTGTCGTACCAGCTTACGACCTTCACAAACGTGCTGTCGAGTGCCATGCCGGCGTCAGCATCGAACACCGAGGTGCAGCTTTCGCCACGGAAGTCGGTGGAGACCACTTTCTCTTCGGTGTAGCCCAGCACGCCCTTCATGGCGCCGGTCGAAGCAGCCTTCATGGCGGCGCAGATTTCAGCGTAGGTCGCTGGTTTGTCCAGTTCCACGGTCAAGTCCACCACCGACACGTCGGAAGTTGGCACGCGGAACGACATGCCGGTGAGCTTTTTGTTCAGCTCAGGAATGACCACGCCGACTGCCTTGGCTGCGCCAGTGCTGGAAGGAATGATGTTTTCCAGAATGCCACGGCCGCCGCGCCAGTCTTTGTTGGACGGGCTGTCCACGGTTTTTTGCGTCGCGGTGGCTGCGTGCACGGTGGTCATCAGGCCACGCTTGATACCCCAGTTGTCATTCAACACCTTGGCGACAGGCGCCAGGCAGTTGGTGGTGCACGACGCGTTGGAGATGATGGTCTCGCCCTTGTAGGTGCTGTCATTCACGCCATAGACAAACATCGGGGTGTCGTCTTTGGAAGGTGCCGACATGATGACTTTTTTGGCGCCAGCGGTGATGTGCTTTTGCGCGGTTTCTTTGGTCAGGAACAGGCCGGTGGACTCGATCACGATGTCGGCGCCGACTTCGTTCCATTTCAGTTCAGCCGGGTCTTTGACGGCGGTCAGACGAATCTTCTTGCCGTTGACGATCAGGTTGGTGCCTTCGACCGAGATGTCGCCCTTGAAGCGGCCATGCACGGAGTCAAACTGGAGCATGTACGCGAGGTACTCTGGCTCCAGCAGGTCGTTGATGCCAACGATTTCGATATCGCTGAAATTTTGAACGGCAGCACGAAATACCATGCGCCCGATGCGGCCGAAGCCGTTGATACCAATCTTGATCGTCATTTGCTTTTTCTCCACGCGTTAAAAAACTGAACCGGATTACTTACGTAACACCTTTTCCACAGTATCGGCCACATTGACCGGTGTGAAACCGAATAGATCAAACAACACCGGCGCGGGGGCCGATTCGCCGAAAGTATCGATGCCAACCACGGCTGCGCAGCCGTATTTCCACCAACCCTCAGAAACACCCATCTCGACCGCAATGCGGGGCACGCCGGCCGGCAGCACGCTGATCTTGTACTCGACGCTTTGTTTGTCAAACGTGGTATTGCTGGGCATGGAGACCACGCGCACTGCAATCTTGCGGGTCGCCAGAATCTCTTGTGCCTTGAGTGCCAGTTGTACTTCAGAGCCAGTAGCGATGATGACGGCCTGCATCTTCTTTTTCATGCCGACTTCGGTCGGCTCGGCCAGCACATAAGCGCCCTTGCTGATGTCGCCCATGCCGGATTTCGGCGCGTAGTTGATGTTTTGGCGGCTCAAAAGCAAAGCGGTGGGCTTGTTCTTGTTTTGCAGGGCCACGGCCCAGGCCACCGCCGTTTCAGCCGTGTCACCCGGACGCCACACGTCCAGATTAGGAATCAGGCGCAAGGATGCAGCGTGTTCAATCGACTGGTGGGTTGGGCCGTCTTCACCCAGACCGATGGAGTCGTGGGTGAATACATGCACCACGCGCAGCTTCATGAGCGCGGCCATGCGGATGGCGTTGCGGCTGTAGTCGCTGAAGGTCAAAAA
>SERZ01000128.1_pt1 | contig 48322 bp, 37 predicted proteins | sample 3171461 | NCBI WGS metagenome assembly SERZ01 (sample SAMN06051861, study PRJNA518727) | freshwater metagenome | biome: subpolar coniferous forest; feature: holomictic lake; material: water; isolation source: holomictic Lake 227, 6 m depth | place: Canada: near Kenora, Ontario | collected... | reverse complement strand
GTCTGGGTTGATGCGTTGAAAGCCATTGCGAATAACGCGCAATTGCAAGAACTCGCTGAAAACCCTAACTTCACATCAGCCCAGGTGTTTGGATTGTTTGAGAACATTTCCGCAGGAGCCCAAGTGGCTTTGCCGGAAATGGCTAAAAACTTTTTACGCACCGTGATCGAAAACGGACGTTTGAATGCATTGCCCGAAATTGCCGAGCAGTTTCGTGTCTTGAAGAATGCGCAAAGTGGCTCTGCTGATGCAGTGGTCTACAGCGCTTTCGCTATAGACAGCGCAGCGCTGGCTGATTTGGCCGTGACGCTCGAAAAGCGTTTCGCCCGCAAGCTCAACGTTTCCGTCGAATTGCAGCCCGAGTTGATCGGAGGCATTCGCGTGGTGGTGGGTGATGAGGTTCTTGACTCTTCTGTCAAAGCCCGTCTTGAACAAATGAAAATGGCCTTGACTGCTTGAGGCGTAAGCCCCAAGTCGTCAGCCCAATTAACGAAAGAAGGAAAGAGTCATGCAACTCAATCCCGCAGAAATTTCTGAACTGATCAAGAGCCGTATTGAAGGCCTGTCAGCCAGCGCAAACATCCGTAATCAGGGAACAGTCGTTTCCGTGACTGACGGTATTTGCCGCATCCATGGTCTCTCGGACGTGATGCAGGGCGAAATGCTCGAATTCCCAGCCGATGCTGAGGGGCAACCCAGCTATGGCCTGGCTCTGAATCTTGAGCGCGACTCCGTCGGCTCCGTGATTTTGGGTGCTTACGAGCATATCTCCGAAGGCGACATCGTTAAATGCACGGGTCGTATTCTGGAAGTGCCGGTCGGTCCCGAGCTCAAAGGCCGCGTGGTCAATGCGCTGGGTCAGCCTATCGACGGCAAAGGTCCTATCAACGCCAAAATGACCGACGTGATTGAAAAGGTTGCGCCTGGCGTGATCGCTCGTCAGTCTGTTAGCCAACCCATGCAAACTGGCCTGAAGTCAATTGACTCCATGGTGCCGGTTGGTCGTGGTCAGCGCGAATTGATCATTGGTGACCGTCAGACCGGCAAAACTGCCGTGGCTATTGACGCGATCATTAACCAGAAGGGTCAGAACATGACCTGCGTTTATGTCGCAATTGGCCAAAAAGCCTCTTCCGTCAAGAACGTGGTTCGCGCTCTGGAACAAGCTGGCGCGATGGAATACACCATTGTGGTGGCCGCTACGGCTTCCGAGTCGGCCGCCATGCAATACGTCAGTGCTTACTCCGGTTGCACAATGGGCGAATACTTCCGCGATCGCGGCGAAGACGCCCTGATTGTGTATGACGATCTGTCCAAGCAAGCGGTTGCTTACCGTCAAGTCTCCTTGTTGCTGCGCCGCCCACCAGGCCGCGAAGCTTACCCTGGCGACGTGTTCTATCTCCACAGCCGTCTGCTGGAACGTGCCGCTCGTGTGAACGAAAAATACGTTGAAGATTTCACCAAGGGCGCTGTGAAGGGCAAGACCGGTTCTTTGACCGCTCTGCCAATCATTGAAACCCAAGCGGGTGACGTGTCGGCCTTCGTGCCAACCAACGTGATTTCAATTACTGACGGCCAGATCTTCTTGGAAACCTCCTTGTTTAACGCCGGCATTCGTCCTGCGATTAACGCTGGTATCTCGGTGTCTCGCGTCGGTGGTGCTGCTCAGACCAACTTGGTCAAGAGCCTGTCCGGCGGTATTCGTACCGACTTGGCTCAGTACCGTGAATTGGCAGCATTTGCCCAGTTTGCCTCTGACCTCGACGAAGCGACCCGCAAGCAGTTGGACCGCGGTGCCCGTGTGACCGAGTTGCTCAAGCAAGCTCAGTACAGCCCGCTGCCTATCAGTTTGATGGGTGCCACCCTGTTTGCCGTTAACAAGGGTTTCATGGACGATATCGCCGTGAACAAAGTGTTGGCGTTCGAGCACGGCTTGCACAGCTACCTCAAAGACAAGCACGCACCTATGCTTGCGACCATGGAAAAGAATGGCGCCAAGTGGGATGTCAAGAAGATTGACGCAGCCAAAGACGACGCAGCAAAACAAGCCTTCAAGAAGGAATGTATTGATGCCGAGACTGAATTGTCTGCAGCAGCAACGGCATTCAAAAAGTCGTTTGCTTAATCCGCACCTGAAGGCACAAGGAGTCATTCATGGCAGCAGGTAAGGAAATTCGCGGCAAGATCAAATCGGTGGAAAACACCAAGAAGATCACCAAGGCTATGGAAATGGTAGCGGCGAGCAAAATGCGCAAAGCGCAAGAGCGCATGCGCGCAGCTCGTCCTTACAGCGAAAAAATTCGCAACATTGCCGCAAATCTTGGTAAAGCCAACCCGGAGTACATTCACGCTTTCATGAAATCCAACGACGCCAAGTCTGCGGGCATGATTGTGGTGTCAACGGACAAAGGTTTGTGCGGTGGCATGAACACCAACGTTTTGCGTGGTGTCACCATTAAATTGCGCGAACTGCAGGCTACAGGTGTCTCCACGCAAGCGGTTGCTATTGGCAATAAAGGGTTGGGATTCCTGACTCGAATTGGCGCCAAAGTGGTTTCTCATGCGACTCAATTGGGTGACACCCCCCACCTGGACAAGTTAATTGGCCCGGTCAAGGTGTTGCTTGACGCTTATGCCAAAGGTGAGATTAATTCGGTGTACCTGTGTTACACCAAGTTCATCAACACCATGAAGCAAGAACCGGTGGTGCAGCAATTGCTGCCGCTGTCGGCCAGTGTCATGCAAGCTGAGACGCAGGCAAACGAAACTTCGACCGGTGCCAAACATGGCTGGGATTACATCTATGAGCCAGATGCGCAGACGGTGATTGACGATTTGTTGGTCCGTTACGTTGAAGCGCTGGTTTACCAGGCGGTAGCAGAAAACATGGCATCCGAGCAGTCGGCGCGCATGGTAGCCATGAAGTCAGCGACTGATAACGCCGGCAGTGTGATTGCCGAGCTTAAGCTGATCTACAACAAAACGCGTCAGGCTGCGATTACGAAAGAACTTTCGGAAATCGTCGCGGGTGCAGCGGCTGTTTAAACGTATTTATTTTTGGAGCAAAAAATGGCTCAAGTCCAAGGCAAGATAGTTCAGTGTATTGGTGCGGTTGTTGACGTGGAGTTTCCACGTGACAAGATGCCCAAGATTTATGACGCGCTCAAGATGGATGGTTCCACTTTGACCCTCGAAGTGCAGCAGCAGTTGGGTGACGGCATTGTCCGTACCATCGCGCTGGGCTCTTCCGATGGCCTGCGTCGCGGCATGATTGTGCAAAACACCGCACAAACCATCATGGTTCCCGTGGGCAAAGCCACACTGGGCCGCATCATGGACGTGCTGGGCGCGCCAATTGATGAGCGTGGTCCGGTTGCATCGACACAAACCGCTTCCATTCACCGTAAAGCCCCAAGCTACGACGAATTGAATCCTTCTCAAGAGCTGCTGGAAACCGGCATCAAGGTGATTGACTTGATCTGTCCGTTTGCCAAGGGCGGCAAAGTCGGCTTGTTCGGCGGCGCGGGTGTGGGCAAGACCGTGAACATGATGGAACTCATCAACAATATTGCCAAGGCGCACAGCGGCTTGTCCGTGTTTGCGGGTGTGGGCGAGCGTACTCGTGAAGGTAATGACTTCTATCACGAAATGGCCGACTCTGGCGTTGTGAATCTTGAGAGCCTCGAAGACTCCAAGGTTGCGATGGTCTACGGTCAGATGAACGAGCCTCCAGGCAATCGTTTGCGCGTGGCCTTGACCGGTCTGACCATTGCGGAATCTTTCCGTGATGAAGGTAAAGACGTGCTGTTCTTCGTGGACAACATCTATCGCTTTACCTTGGCCGGTACCGAAGTGTCCGCGCTGTTGGGTCGTATGCCTTCCGCTGTGGGCTATCAGCCTACGCTGGCTGAAGAAATGGGCCGTTTGCAAGAACGTATCACGTCGACCAAAGTGGGTTCCATCACTTCCATCCAGGCCGTTTACGTTCCTGCGGATGACTTGACCGATCCATCGCCAGCTACGACCTTCGCTCACTTGGATTCAACCGTTGTGTTGAGCCGTGACATTGCATCGCTGGGTATTTACCCCGCTGTGGATCCTCTGGATTCCACCAGCCGTCAGTTGGATCCGTTAGTGGTCGGTACCGACCATTACGAAACCGCCCGTGCTGTGCAAGGTACGCTGCAACGCTACAAAGAGTTGCGCGACATTATTGCGATTTTGGGCATGGACGAGTTGGCTCCTGAAGACAAACTGGCTGTGGCTCGCGCCCGTAAAATCCAGCGTTTCCTGTCTCAGCCGTTCCACGTGGCTGAAGTGTTCACCGGTTCACCTGGTAAATACGTGAGCTTGGCTGAAACCATCCGCGGCTTCAAGATGATTGTTGCCGGCGAGTGCGATCACCTGCCTGAGCAAGCGTTCTACATGGTTGGCACGATCGACGAAGCGTTCGAAAAAGCCAAAAAAATGTAATTAACCATAAGGGGCAGTTTCAAGCGCTTAAACCGCAAGTCACTGTCCCCGACTGATTAGGAAAACCATGAACACCATCCACGTAGATGTGGTCAGTGCTGAAGAGAACATCTTCTCAGGCGAGGCACGTTTTGTTGCCCTGCCTGGTGAAGCTGGTGAACTCGGCATTTTTCCGCGCCACACGCCCCTGATCACGCGCATCAAGGCCGGTTCAGTGCGTATTGAATTAGCCGACGGTAGCGAAGAATTTATCTTTGTGGCCGGTGGCCTGCTTGAAGTTCAGCCTAACTGCGTCACGGTATTGTCAGATACCGCTATTCGCGGTAAAGACCTGGACGATGAAAAAGCCAATGCGGCCAAAGCGCTTGCTGAAGATGCGCTCAAGAACGCCAAGGGTGATCTTGACATCGCACGCGCTCAATCCGAATTGTTCGTGATGGCCGCTCAAATTTCTGCGCTGCGCAAGTTCCGTCAGAAAAAATAAGAAGGAATCCAGGCTGCCCGGGTTACGACCTGAGACAGTCAATTTCAAAGCCCTGCTCTGCAAAGATCAGGGCTTTTATTTTGTGCTGCTGAACGATGGTGGGTGAAAAAATCTAGCCCAATACGGGCTGATCCGTTAATTCATTGGGGTTGAACGCACCCTCTTTTAACGGGAAATAGGTGGTCAACAGCGTGGACACTTCATTGATCGCTTGCGTTAAACCTTCTTCAAATTGACCTTTTTGAAAGGCTTTGCTCATTCGAGTCACCATGCGTTGCCATTCGCCAGGATCTACCCATTGGCTCAGTCCTCGGTCAGCCACTATCTCAATGGCATGCTCAGCAAGCAACAGATAGATCAGCACGCCATTGTTATTGGCCGTGTCCCAAACCTGTGTTTTACTAAAAATAGCAAGAGCGCGCTGGCGTATGAGTTGAGGTGTGGAAACTTGGCGCCAGAGATCAGCCAGTGGCAACCCGGCTTCTGCGTAGATTTGGATTTCGCCAGAATGCTGCTGTTCGCTGACTGCGATTTTGGCTTGCAACCGTTTCAAAAGATCGGCAGGCATGGCTCGATTTAAATCAGCTTTGTCCACCCACTGGTGTTTCAGAACTCTTTTAACGCGTTTCCACATCAACAGCCCCCTGAGGCGCCACCGCCTCCAAAGTTACCACCACCACCTGAGCTAAAACCACCACCACCGCCAAACCCGCCACCGCGCCGGCTGTCAGAATCTTGACCCCAGCCGCCGCCCGAACGCCCGGCCGCTGCGCTGGCAAGGTGAGCAAGGCCAGAAAATAGAGTCAGCACCATGGTGCAGATTGCAACCAGTCCGGCGATCAACAAACTGCTGGTCATCATGAGTGCCAAGCCACCAGCAGCGGCACCCGTCAGCAAGGTGCCAAGTTTTGATCCCAGTAAACTGCGAGCGATTGAACCCATGATCGGAACGGCGATAAGCGCGAAGATAACGAGATCCGTCCATTGGAAATCCTGGCCTGAAGTGTTCGACAGTGGCTTTGGCGCGGGTAAGGCCTCGCCGGTAATAAGCTTCATGATTTGGTCGGACCCGGCCTCCAGCCCTCCCGCAAAATCACCCTGCTTGAAGCGCGGTGTGATGGCCTGTTCTATGACGCGTTTGGCAGCCAGATCAGGGATGGCACCTTCAAGCGTTTTAGCGACTTCAATGCGAACCTTATGGTCGTTTTTGGCCACCACAATCAGCAAGCCGTCGCCAATCTCCTTGCGGCCAATTTTCCAGGCGTTGGCGACGCGATTGGCATAACTGGTAATGTCTTCTGGCTGCGTGGTCGGAACCAGCAAGATGACGACTTGCGCACCCCGACTGAGTTCAAAGGCGCTCAGTTTGGCGTCGAGCGCCTGACGTTGTGTGGCCTCAAGTGTCACGGTGGTGTCGATGACATGTGCGCTCAGAGCGGGTACAGCCAACTGCGCTTGCGCAGTGCCGGTCACCAGCCACACAGCCATGAGCCATGCAACCGAAAGGAATATCGCCCGCGACATGGTGACTATTTTTTATTAAAGTCAACGACGGGCGCGTTGGATATGGCCGCCTCGTTCTGGACAGTAAAGACAGGTTTGGGCTGGTAGCTGAAGACCATTGCGGTCAGGTTACTGGGGAAACTGCGTGCCAGCACGTTGTAGGCCTGCACAGATTCGATATACCGGTTACGGGCGACCGTGACACGGTTCTCAGTACCTTCAAGCTGCACCCGCAGGTCCGAAAACCCCTGGTTGGCTTTCAGGCTGGGGTACTGCTCAGACACCACCATCAAGCGGCTCAGTGCCGATGACAGCTCGCCTTGCGCCGCCTGGAACTTCTTGAAGGCTTCCGGGTTGTTCAAGGTCTCGGGAGTGACCTGCATGCTGGTGGCTTTGGCACGGGCTTCGATCACTTTGGTGAGTGTTTCCTGCTCAAAAGCTGCCTCGCCCTTGACGGTGGCGACAATGTTGGGCACCAGATCAGCTCGACGCTGGTATTGGTTAAGCACCTCACTCCATGCCGACTTGGACTGTTCGTCAAGGCGTTGAAAATCGTTGTAGCCACAGCCTGTCAAGGCCAGCGCGGTCAAAAAAATCAAAAGCCATCGTGTCATAAAAATCTCCCACAGGTTAAAAGCAGGGTTAGCATAAACGCTTGGCGCCGACCTTGAATTGACGACTGCCAAGTATTCCCCTACTGAGGGATACTGGATTCACGGCAAAATCAAACTCAGTACCCTCAATCACCGCCATGTCCAAAGTTAAAAAATCATCAACAGCCGTTGGCGGCACCGCCGATGACATTGAAGCCGCCTTCTATGAGGCGATGCAGACGGCTGACCTTGAAAAGCTCATGGCCTGCTGGGCCGATGAGGACGACGTCGTGTGCGTGCATCCTGGTGGCCCCCGGTTGGTTGGGGTGGTCGCAATACGCGTTGCTTTTGAGGCCCTGTTTTCAAATGGCACGATACGCGCCTGGCCTGAAGGCGTGCACAAGATTGAGTCTTTTACCAGTAGCGTACACAGCGTGCGCGAACGGGTGGAAGTGCTGACGGACGAGGGCCTGCGCGAAGCCTACGTGATTGCCACCAATGTCTATTACAAGACGCCGCAGGGATGGCGCATGGTGGCGCACCATGCCAGCCCGGGGTCAGAGCAGGAAGCTCAGGAAATGAGCGAAACACCGCATGTGTTTCATTGATCAAATAGGCCTCTAGACCCCGTCTTATATGCGTAAGCAGCTATGAATTACGAAGCGCCCGTCTGGTTGCCGGGGGGCCATCTTCAAACCATCTGGCCAGCCTTGTACGCACGGCGCGGGCACCCTGGTAAACCACTCTACCAGCGTGAACGCTGGGTCACGCCCGATGCAGATTTCATCGATGTTGATTGGCTCCGCTCAAGCACGCAGCAGCCTTTGCTAGTGATGTTTCATGGTCTTGAAGGCTCATCAGTCAGTCACTACGCGCAAGCCTTTGCAAACTATGCCCGCGCTCAGAACTATGGTTTTGTGGTGCCTCACTTTCGGGGTTGCAGCGGTGAGATCAATCGGGGTCCGCGGGCCTACCACTCAGGCGACTTCGAAGAAATCGGCTGGATTCTGTCACGGCTACGCCAACAGCACCAAGGCGCCATCGTCGTCGTCGGCATCTCATTGGGCGGCAATGCATTGCTGCGCTGGGCCGAAGAAATGGGGGGCCAGGCCGCCCGCGTGGTGGATGCCGTGGCCAGCATTTGTTCACCGCTGGATTTGGCAGCCAGTGGGCAAGCGATCGGGCGTGGATTTAACCGCTTGGTTTACACCCGCATGTTTCTGGCCAGCATGAAGCCCAAGGCTATGTTGAAACTGGCGCAGCATCCGGGACTCTTCAGTGCCGAAAAACTCAGGGCCGCACGGGATCTGTACGCGTTTGATAATGTGTTCACCGCGCCCTTGCACGGCTTCAAGAATACGCAAGACTATTGGCAACGGGCCTCGGCGCAACCGCATTTGAACCAGATCCGCCTACCGGCACTGGTGGTGAACGCGTTGAATGACCCGTTCATTCCCGCTTCGAGCTTGCCGCAACAAAAAGAGGTTGGCCCGTGCGTAACCTTGTGGCAGCCGCGTCAGGGCGGGCATGTCGGGTTTGCCGCCGGGGCGTTGCCAGGCCACCTGCGCACCTTGCCAATGACGGTAGGCGGTTGGTTGTCAGCGCAGATCAACAGCAAACAAAGGGATAACTTCAATGGATGAGATCGTCAAACAAGCGCTGGCCAAGTGGCCTAATGTGCCCGATTGCTACGGCTGGCTCGGTCTGGATGCGCGCGGCAATTGGTACATGCGGGACGAGCGAGCGCAGGCGTCGGGGCCGTTTGCCGGTGGTTGCGCGCAGAGCAAGGGTTCACTGCTAAAGCATGAGAAGTTGATCGAATTCATCCAGCGCAATTACGAGCCGGATGCACAAGGGCAGTGGTTTTTTCAGAATGGGCCGCAGCGAGTTTATGTAGAGCTGGAAATCACGCCACAGGTCTGGCGGGTCAATGATGACTTTTCGGTGCAAGACCACACCGGGAAGGCGGCGGTCGTGGCGCACTGCCTGGTCGACGAAAACGGGTTCTTGTACCTTCAGGCAGACACCCGGTTTGGGCTGGTTCACACCATGGACATGGGACCGTCTGCCGAAGCGATTGAACAAGGCGTGTGGACGGCACAAGAGGTGATCAGCGCGGATTTGCCGAAGCTTTACAACTTCGTATTAAGCCCGTTGTTGCTACAAAATAAATAGCTGCTAAGGCAATGAGTACGGGGGCTAGATGCCAATTAGGCATAAAAAAACCGGTCCAGGACCGGCTTGCCGTGCAGCCGTAAATACAGCTTATTTGGCGGCCACTGCCGGTGCTTTAGGCTCGACCAGTTTGCCACCAGCTGCATTCGCCATGTAGACCACGGCCAGTCCAATTTCATGGTCCGAGAATTCGCCGCCGCCTTGCGGTGCCATGGCGTTCTTGCCTTTGACTGCGGAAGTCAGCAGTGCCTCGTAACCGGTTTTGATGCGGGGTGCCCAAGCCGCAGTGTCGCCAAACTTTGGTGAGCCGAGCAGGCCCGCGGTATGGCAGTTGGTACATTGGGCTTTGAAAACTTGTTCGCCAGAGCGTAGCTCATGGGTGCCAGCCCGCATCACGATCGTGCCAATTTTCTGGATCCGGGCCTCAATGGCTTGCTCCAGGTTCACGGCCCCGGCTTCGGGTTTCTTGGCGGAGGTGACATACAAAACCAGGCCAATAATCACAAAGATGGGCACGACAAACGAGAAAAAAACGGTCATCAGCAATTGCTTGGGGTTTTTGACGGGCCCGGTATGAGCCTCTTCGTGAACAGCCGCTTGCGTGTTGTCGCTCATGGGAACCTTTAAATGAATAGTAAAAACAGTCGAATATAAGCGGGAACCATGATCTGAATCAAAAGCTATTTGCTTGTTTCACACCAAGAACCAGAGGCGCTAGTTTAATTCAGACTGTTCGGTCCTCCCGTGCATTAAAAAATGGGCCTGTTCAATGACCGAATTCTTGATTTGGACGTGTTTTGAAGAAGGTGACAGGTGTGCCTTCAGGCGGTGTGGTCGGAGCCTCCTTGCTTTTGTGCAGGACAAAATTCTTGACCTTGCCCATAACGTGCATTTCGCAGGGTTTGCAGTCAAAGCGCAGCGTGAGTTTTTCGCGGCCGCTGACCAGTTGCAAGGGTTCGGCCTTGACGGTGCCTTGCACCCCGGTAACCCCTTTGGCTTGCTTGGGGCACAGGCTCAAGGCAAAGCGCACGCAGTGCTTGGTGATCATCAGGCTCACCTCGCCTTTTTCCTGGTTGCTTTCAAACGCTGGCGCTACGAGTTTGACGCCGTGCTGGGCGTAAAAATCACGGGCATGCTGGTTGAAAACATTGGCCAGATAGGTCAAGGTCTCTTCGGGGAACGCCACCGGGGGTTGCACCGCCGGGGCCCGGGGCAAGCGGGTAAAGGCTTTCAGGCGAGCCGCTTCCAGCGCCTCAACCGCATCGCGCCGCAACGCATTCAGCAGTGAGGTGGGCACAAACCAGGCTTGCGACAAGTCGATCTGAACCTCGGGGGTGGCAAAAATGGTGGTGCCCATCTTGCTGAGGTTGTCGCGCAGACTGGCCAGCGCCTGCTCGGCGTCTTTGGCCAGCGTGCGGTTCAGTGGCGCCTTGACGGTGGCACTGTGGCCGTCTTCATCGGTCAGCGTCAGGGCGATGCCGTTTTTGCTGTCGCTGAGGTGCGCCCACAGGTCGATGCGGCGGTCGCTCGATTTTTTGTCCAGCACGCGCAACCAGTCCATGTCGCGGTTGCGGTTAACTTCCGTGCCTTTGCGTAAATCCTTCAAGCCCGCCAGCGCATCGTTGGGGAACACGCGCCAGCGCCCTTTGGCGGCGTTCACGCTGTCGGCACGGTTGATGGCCAGCCCCATCAGCTCTTTTTGCAAGTCGTAATAGCAAAGGCCATCGCCGTTGTGCAATTTCAGTTCCTTGTCGGTGGTTTCCAGCTCGACCCAATTCGGGCCGACCTGGGTCACATAGCCAATCGGCTGCCCGGGGTTCTTGGGCGAATCGATGGCCCCAATATCGTCTTTGCGTCCCTGCACAAAATAGTCGGTGAACTCGCGGTTGAAGTTCTGCGACGGGTTGGGCGTGAAGGTAAAGGTGGTGCTGCCACTCGATGCCCGGGCCAGCGGCTGCGCCGAGCTTTGGCGTTCTTCGATCAAGTCGTCCAGCAACCGTCGGTAATGGGCGGTGATGTTTTTCACATAACCCATGTCTTTGTAGCGGCCCTCAATTTTGAAGCTGCGAATGCCCGCATCCACCAGCGCCGCCAGGTTCTCGCTTTGGTTGTTGTCTTTCATCGACAGCACATGCTTGTCGTGCGCCACAAAGCGGCCCTTGTCGTCGATCACCTGGTAGGGCAGGCGGCAGGCTTGGTTGCACTCGCCGCGGTTGGCGCTGCGCCCGGTATGGGCGTGGCTGATGTAGCACTGGCCGCTGTAGGCCACGCACAAGGCGCCATGCACAAAAAACTCCAGCGTGCAGTCGGTTTGCGCCCGTATCGCCGCGATTTTTTCGAGCGACAGTTCCCGCGCCAGTACGATTTGCGACAGCCCCACGTCTTGCAGAAAACGGGCTTTTTCAGGCGTGCGAATGTCGGTTTGGGTGCTGGCGTGCAGTTGCAGCGGCGGCAGGTCAATTTGAAGCAGGCCCATGTCCTGGATGATCAGCGCGTCGACCCCGGCGTCATACAGCTGCCAGGCCAGCTGGCGGGCGGGCTCGAACTCTTCGTCGCGCAGAATCGTGTTCAGCGTAACAAAAATGCGGCTGTTAAAGCGGTGGGCGTGGCGCACCAGTCGTGCAATGTCTTGCACGCTGTTGTCGGCGCTGGCGCGCGCGCCAAACGAGGGGCCCCCGATGTACACCGCATCGGCGCCGTGGTTGACGGCCTCGATACCAATATCGACATCCCGCGCGGGGGCTAATAGTTCAAGTTGATGGTCAAGTAGTGACATGCCGCAGATTATCCCCGGCGGACAGCAAAGTGCGTGCGGCATCGCGCCGCTCTACCACCTTGAGCGCCAGCAGCAGCAAAGTGCCCAGCGTCATCACCCCGGCCGCAAAGTACAGACCGGCGTTGTAGCTGCCCAAACGGGCCGCGAGCGTACCGGTGATGGCCGGGCCAATGATCTGGGCCGCACCATACGAGAGGGTCATCTTGCCCATCATCTTGGCCGGACGGGTCGGGTAATAGCGGCCCGCCATGCTCAGCACCAGGCTCACCATGCCGATGAAGGTGCCGCCAAACAGCAGAGCCCCAAACAGCGCCGCCATCAAACCACCGACCATTACCGGCAACAAAATGCCGATGATTTGCAGCACGGCAGCCAGAATCAGCGCATTCAAATCGCCGGTGCGCCTGGCGATCAGGTCCCAGTTGAAGCAGGCCGGCGCCGCGCCAATGCCAATCGCCAGAAACGCCAGATTGCCCCAGCCCTCCAGCCCCGGCAATTTGTTCACGATCGCCACGATGAAGGTGGCGCTCACCACATAACCAAAACCGGCACAAAAATAAGCCGCCATGAAGATGCGCAGGTACAGCGGGCTAGGGGGGTTGTCCTGCATTTTTTGCCCGCTCATGGTCAGACCGGTGGTGTCTGGTTTGGGCAACCAGCGCAAGGCCGGAATCAGCAGCAGGCAACCGATGGCGGTAAAAGCAAACCACTGCTGGCGCCAATCCAGCCACGGGCTGAACAGCATCACCGCCGTCGAGCAGCCCGCAATGCCGAGACCAATGCCGGAGAAGTGGATGCCCAATTCGCTGCGGTGGTTGTGGCGAATCAGCCAATTCATGATCAGCCCGGTGCCCAGCAGCATGCCGGCGGAACTGCTCAGGCCCGCCACATAACGCGACAGCGCCCAGACTGTGACATCGGTGGTCAGCCCCATGACGGCGGTGCTGAGGATGGCCAGTACCATGCCGATGCGGTAGAGGCGGTCTTTGAGCACCAGGTCGCTGATGAGGGACGCCAATACCGCGCCGCTCAGGTAACCGGCGTAGTTGATGGCCGCCAGCCACCCCGCCGCCGCCACGCCCAGCCCGGCTTGCTGTTGCATCAGCGGTAGCAAGGGGGTGTACGAAAAACGGGCAACGCCCAGTACCAGCAGCAGGCTGAAAATGCCTGCACTCAAAACCTTGAGGCGCGCTCTTTGTTCGTTCATGGGGGTTGGTTTGAGTAAGGTGGGGGGATAAGGTTGACGTGCACGTCAATGTACGCGATTTGTGCGTTTCATGCTGGTTGAAGGAAAACTTGTGAAAATATTTGCTAAATAGCCTTCTAGCCCTCGTATAGTCTGGCTTTAATGCTATATTATATATAGCATGACGAACCCCATTCCTGAGTTCCCCTTCACCCTGGACCGCCAGGCGATCGAACAATTGTTGCCCCACCGGGGGCCGATATTTGCCTGCAAGCAGTTGACCGCCCGCGGCCCGCGCGTTTATACGGGCATCGCCCACTGGCCGCTGGACAATGCCGTGGTGCAGGGGCATTTCCCCGGCTATCCGCTGGTGCCCGGCGTCATGCTGATTGAAGCGGTGACCCAGCTGGCCGGTGCCGGCTTGCTGAGTGCCGATACCTATGTGCAGTCCTTGCCCGGCGAACGCATCGGTGTGCTGGCGTCGGTGCGGCGTTGCGCCTTCAAGCGTGCGGTGCTGCCGGAGCAGGATGTCACGTTTGAGATCACCTGCCGCCAGATCGGCGCTGATGCCGTGCAAGTCACGGCTCTAGCGCTGGTAGACGGCGTCGAAGTGGCCCAACTGGAAACCCTGATGGTCTACGCCGATAAAGCGCAGTTTTCGGCGGCCCTGGGGTCGGCCACCCCAAGCGCGGTTTCGGTACACCCAGGTCCCTTCAATGGCATACAGAGCGCTAAAGCCGAATTAAGACATGTTTGAGGAAATCAATCATCTCGCCCTGATCGGCGACCTCATGCAGCAGATGTGTGTCTACCTGGTGGTGGCTTATCTGTTGAGCAAGACCCCGCTGTTCGCGCCGTTAATGCAGGTCACGGTGCGCCTGCCCGACAAGCTGGTGTGCTACGTGGTGTTCTCCGGCTTTTGCATCATGGGCACCTATCTGGGTTTCAAGATTGAGGGGGCGATTGCCAACACGCGGGCGATTGGGGCTGTGCTCGGCGGCCTGCTCGGCGGCCCCGTCGTGGGTTTGGCTGTCGGGCTCACGGGTGGTATGCACCGCTATTCAATGGGCGGTTTCTCGGCCACGGCCTGTGCGGTGTCCACCGTGACCGAGGGCCTGATCGGCGGCGCCCTGCACCTGTATTTGCTGCGTCGCCATCAGGCTGACCGCTTGCTCAATCCGATGATTGCCTTTGGCACCACGCTGGTCGCCGAGTTGGCGCAGATGACCATTATTTTGCTGCTGGCCAAGCCCTACGACCAGGCGGCGCGTCTGGTGGCCCAGATCACCTTGCCCATGGTGCTGACCAACTCGTTTGGCGCCGCCTTGTTCATGCGCCTGATTCTGGATCGGCGCGAAACGCTGGAAAAATATTCGATTGCCTTTTCGGCCAAGGCCTTGCGCATCGCCGAACGCTCGGTCGGCATCCTGATGCAAGGTTTCAACGAGAAAAACTGCACGCGCCTGGCCACCATCATTCAGGAAGAAACCGGCGTCGGCGCTGTGGCCATCACCGACTGTGAAAAGCTGTTGGGCTTTGTCGGCGTGGGGTCCGACCACCACCTGAGCGGCACCCTGATTTCTTCGCCACACACTTTGTACGCCATTGCCCACAACGAAGTGGTGTACGCCGATGGCGCCAACGTGCCCTATTGCTGCTCGGTGTCAAAAGACTGCAAGCTGGGCTCCTGCATGGTGATTCCGTTGCGCGGGGAAGCCAACCGGGTCTTCGGCACCATCAAGTTGTACGAGCCCAAGTCCAAGTTTTTCTCATCGCTGAATCGCACACTGGGCGAAGGCATCGCCCGGTTGCTCTCAAACCAGGTGCTGGCCGGCAAAATCGAGGAGCAAAAACGACTGTTGGTGCAAGCCGAAATCAAGCTGTTGCAGGCGCAGATCAACCCGCACTTTTTGTTCAACGCCCTGAACACGCTGGCGGCCGTGATTCGGCGCGACCCCGAAGCGGCGCGGCAACTGGTGCTGTACCTGTCCACCTTTTTCCGAAAGAGCCTCAAGCGCACCGACAACGATGTCACGCTGGCAGAAGAGGTCGAGCACGTCAACGCCTATTTGTGCATTGAACTGGCCCGCTTTGCCGAGCATCTGCAGGTCGAGATCGCCATTCCGGAGGATTTACTGAGCCTTCGGTTGCCCGCCTTTTCGCTCCAGCCGATTGTTGAAAATGCCATCAAACACGGTATTTCCCAGCTGCTGGAGCCGGGCAAAATTTCCCTCAGCGCGCAGCAGCAAGACGGCTTGCTGACGGTCAATGTGGAAGACAGCGCGGGCCTGTACCAGCCGAAACCGGACAGCGATGGTCTGGGGATGAATCTGGTGGACCGACGCATCAAGCTGCGTTATGGCGATGCGTTCGGTCTTCAAGTCACCTTCGAGCGCGATCGCTTTACGCGGGTGGCTATTTCTGTGCCAGTTAACGAAGGGCCGGGACCATGCTGACTGCCTTGATCATTGATGACGAAGCCCCGTCGCGCGATGAGCTGAAAGCGTTGCTGGCGACCGAGCCCGATGTGCACGTGCTGGGGGAGTGCGCCAACGCCATTGAAGGGCTGGCCGCCATCCACCGGTTGCGCCCGCAGGTGGTGTTTCTTGACATCCAGATGCCGCGCCTGAGCGGCCTGGAGATGGTCAGCCTGATTGACCCGGCGGCCATGCCGCACATTGTGTTCGTCACCGCCTACGACGAGCACGCGCTGAAAGCGTTTGAAGAGCACGCGACCGATTACCTGCTCAAACCAATTGACCCGCAACGCCTGGCCAAAACCCTGAACTGGCTGCGCAACGGCGCACACCCCGCCAGCCAGGCGCCGCCGGTGTCGATCGAGTTGCTGCGCCAGGTGCCATGTGTCAGCCGCAACCGCATTTGTCTGATGGGGCTGGCCGAGATTGAGTTTGTCCACACCGATTTGACGGGCGTGCAGGTGGTGAGCGCCGAGCGTCAGGGCACCACCGAACTCACCCTGAAAATTTTGCAGGAGCGCACGCTGCTGGCGCGCTGCCACCGACAGTACTTGGTCAACCTCGACCACATCGCCGAGATTGAGTTGCTGGACAACGGCGGGGCCGAAATTTTGACCCACAGCGGCAAGCGCGTGCCCGTCAGCCGCCGTTACTTGCGCGAAATGAAAGACCGCCTGCTCATTTCCTGAGCTTTTACGGCGCCTGATGGCACCCGCTCAGGGCCGCTGAACGGCCACTCAAACCGCCTGGCAACCGCTCGCCAGATAGCGCCCCCAAGGGCATCCAAACCCGCTACATTGCACGCGAACCTCCGCTCTGGCGGTGGGTCAATCGCCTGTTTCCAGGCCGGACGTTAAATCACAACAGGAGCGCTCATGCAACTCATCTCCAAACATGCCATGTGGTGGCTACTGACCTTGATCGGGGTGTTTTCCCTCGGCACGGTCGCCTTGTCGCGGGGTGAAACCATCAACGCCCTGTGGATCATCACCGCGGCGGTGTCCATCTACCTGGTGGCCTACCGCTACTACAGCCTGTACATCGCCGACAAGGTGATGCAACTCGACCCGACCCGGGCGACGCCTGCGGTGCGGCATAACGATGGGCTGGACTATGTCCCGACCAACAAATACATCCTGTTCGGTCACCACTTTGCGGCCATTGCCGGTGCTGGCCCGCTGGTCGGCCCGGTGCTGGCGGCGCAAATGGGCTACCTGCCCGGCACGCTGTGGATCATTGTGGGCGTGGTCTTGGCCGGTGCGGTGCAAGACTTCATGGTGCTGTTTGTCTCTACGCGCCGCGACGGCCGCTCGCTTGGTGATCTTGTCAAGTCTGAACTGGGCCTGGTGCCAGGCATCATTGCGCTGGTGGGCACGTTTGTCATCATGGTCATTATTTTGGCGGTGCTGGCGTTGATTGTGGTCAAGGCGCTGGCCGGCAGCCCCTGGGGCACCTTTACCGTGGCGGCGACCATCGTGATCGCCTTGTTCATGGGCGTTTACAACCGCTACCTGCGCCCCGGGCGCATCGGCGAAGTCTCGGTCATGGGTCTGGTCTTGCTGATTGGGTCGATCGTTCTGGGTGGGCAGGTGGCCGAGAGCCCGATGTGGGGACCGCTGTTTACGTTTGATGCCAAGCAACTGTCGTGGATGCTGATCATCTACGGCTTCATCGCCTCGGTGCTGCCGGTGTGGTTGCTGCTGGCGCCGCGCGATTACCTGTCCACCTTCCTGAAGATCGGCACCATCGTCGGCTTGGCTTTGGCCATGGTGTTTGTGGCGCCCAATCTGCGCATGCCTGCCGTCACCCAGTTTGTGGATGGCACCGGTCCAGCCTGGTCGGGCAGTTTGTTCCCGTTCATCTTCATCACCATCGCCTGCGGTGCGGTGTCGGGCTTTCATGCGCTGATCTCGTCGGGCACCACGCCCAAGCTGCTCGACAACGAGAAAAACGCCCGCATGATTGGCTACGGTGGCATGCTGATGGAATCGTTTGTCGCCATCATGGCGATCGTGACGGCTTCGGTGATCGATCCGGGCGTTTACTTTGCCATGAACAGCCCGCCCGCCGTGATTGGCGCAACCGTTGAAGGCGCGGCCAAAATCATTTCTGCCTGGGGTTTCATCATCACGCCCGAAGTGCTGATTCAGACCGCCAAAGACGTGGGTGAAACCAGCATTTTGTCGCGGGCCGGTGGCGCGCCCACGCTGGCAGTGGGCATGGCCCAGATCTTTTCGCAAGTGATTGGCGGGCAAGCCATGATGGCCTTCTGGTACCACTTTGCGATTTTGTTTGAAGCCTTGTTCATTCTGACCGCCTGCGACGCGGGCACCCGCGCTGGTCGCTTCATGCTGCAGGATTTGCTCGGTACCTTTGTGCCCGCCCTCAAAAAGACCGACTCCTGGATCGCCAGCATGATCGCCACTGGCCTCTGCGTGGCGGCTTGGGGCTACATCCTTTACCAAGGGGTGGTCGATCCGCTGGGAGGCATCAACAGCCTGTGGCCTTTGTTTGGCATCTCGAACCAGATGCTGGCGAGTGTCGCGCTGATGCTGTGCACAGTGGTGCTGTTCAAGATGAAACGCCAACAGTTTGCCTGGGTCACGATTTTGCCAACCTGCTGGCTGCTGATCTGCACGCTGGTGGCGGGCTGGGAAAAAGTGTTTGACGCCAATCCCAAAATTGGTTTCCTGGCGCTGGCCAACAAGTTTCAGACCGCCATCGACAAAGGCGTGCTGCTGGCCCCGGCCAAGAGCATTGAGCAGATGAAGCAAATCGTGTTCAACAACTACCTGGACGCCGCTCTGGCCGTGTTCTTTATCTTTGTTGTGGTCAGCATGCTGTACTACACCGTCATCGCCTGCATGAAGGCTCTGCAGACCGACAAAGTCACCAGCTGCGAGATGCCTTACCAGGCCATCGCTGCAACGAACGCCTGATATGTTGTTCAACGACTTGTCTACCGTCGGCAAGTACCTCGGGCAGGCCGCCAAAATGCTGGTGGGCCTGCCGGATTACGACACCTATGTGCGGCACCGGCGCCTGCTGCACCCGGAACTGCCCATCATGACGGAGGTCGAATTCATCCGTAACCGGCAGGAGGCCCGCTACGGCTCCGGGCGATCCGGCGGATGCTGCTAAGGCCAAGTGGCGTAGGTCAGCACTAAACCCGCCAACCCACGACATTGCGGCTGGCTTTTGAATAGCGATAGATAAGGTCGTTGGGTTCTCTGAAATTTTAGGGGTGAGTGGCTTATTCTCAGCAAAGGGTTGCGGCAGGACTTAACTGTCAGCGTCTTCCAGTTTGAGTCGATCTGCAGGTCGTTCAAGAAACAGATATACCGAGCCATCAGGCCAGTTGCTGACGATCTGCCTTGCCAACGTGGTCTTTCCCACTTGACGCGAAATCAGTAAAACCACTACCGGGTCTGGGTCAGCTTTGAGTAAACAACGGTCTCAGCTTGTTTTGAAATCGTTATTGAAATAACGAAATTAAGTGTTAATTTTGCAATGTTATTGCTGGTGAAAAGCGATTGTTGTTGGTGTGCGAGAATCAGCCAATTGCAGTTTTAAGCAAAGTGCGGCTGTAGCTCAGTGGATAGAGTATTGGCCTCCGAATCCCAAATGTATCGGTGTAACACGCATGGTTTTGATAGTTCTGAAGCGTTATTAAGCGTCAAAAAATGCGATTCTCACTCTGAAACCACGAATTCAGCGGTGTGACTTTTTAAAACGACTATCAACGACTGACGCAAAAAAATATCACGCTGAACGAAAAAAGTTCGCTGATCTCATCAGCCCATTTAGCCTGATTCAGTGAGTATTAGCCCGTTTTTTTAAATAACTTGAACGCTGCATTTTGTAGTTCCAAGTCGAGCCGCTACGGCCGAGTAAGTATAAAAGCCATTATTAAATTCGATTGCTAAAAATTAGTCGGAAGATTAATTCAATAAATTTAGTCAATTTAATTTCTTATTAACTCGTAATATTTTTTTAGATTAACTTCTGAAAACTTTGTGACGCTGTGTTTAATATTCATTAAACATTCGATAGTTCCAAAGCAGTATCATTTTCAATCCTTGCTTATGGCAATCCGCCGCGAATGCAAAACTCACTCCAAGCTAATGGGTATCTATTGCAGCAGTAAAGTCGACAACTCCTGCAAGCCAATGGCCTGAGCGCCGTTGCGAAGTGGAAAGCGTTCAATGCCAGGGTAGACGACGTAGCGCTGTTCAATTTTCAAATCGTCGCAGGCCAACGCAAATCCTCGTTCTGGACTCGGCGCGCTTGATCGTTTGATCTCAATGCCGATTTCCGGACGTCCGCCTTTTTCGAATATCAGGTCGATTTCAGCCCCAACCTGGGTTCTGTAGAAATACGGTACTCGTCGGCTTCCCGCTGCTTGAATCAGGTTTTCAATGCAATGGCCCTCAAAACTTAGGCCGCATACGGGGTGACCCAGTAAGTCGTTCAGGGTTTCAATTTCCAAGAGTCCGTGCAGGATCCCGCTGTCTCGCACGTAGACCTTGGGAGACTTAACCAACCGCTTGCCGATATTGCCGCCCCATGGGCGCAAGCGACGTACCAACTGCAAATCAACAAGCAGGTCGATGTAACGGTCAATGGTCGGGTTGGCCACGCCAAGGGCGCTTGCAATACGGGCTTGATTGAGCAAGCCGCCCTGTTGATGCGCGATCATCGTCCACAACCGGCCAATAGTTTCAGCCGGTAATCGGGGCGCGAACATCGGCACATCGCGTTCCAGGTAACTTCGGATAAAGTCCCGTCTCCAATTCAAACTCAGTACGTCATCGGTGGCCAGCAAGCTGTCGGGAAAACCGCCACGCAACCACAGGTCAGCATCATTGATGCTGGCCGTTTCGGCTTCCGTGATGGTTAGCGGAGTAATGTCCAGATAAGCAACACGTCCGGCCAGTGTTTCACTGGACTGGCGCATCAAATCCAGTGCAGCCGAGCCCAGCAATAAAAACTGGCCGCTACGCATTCCTGCTTGGCGATTGTCATCAATGATGCCGCGCAAGACTTCAAACACACCCGGTGCACGATGAATTTCGTCCATGATGACCAACTTGCCCTGTTGAGCGCGCAGGTAGCCATCGGCGTCTTCCAGCCTGAGTCGATCTGCTGGTCGTTCAAGATCCAGATAAATAGCGCCACCATGCCAGTTGCTGGCGATCTGTCTTGCCAGGGTGGTCTTTCCCACTTGGCGTGGTCCTAATAAAACCACCGCCGGGGTTTGGGTCAACTTCTGGCGAACAACTGTCTCTGCTTGTCGTAAAATCATTATTGAAATTTTAACACTAAGTATTAATTTTACAATGTTAATTATTTATGATGCAGGCAAGGATTCAAAACGCGTGGCAACTTCGAAAAACGTTCTGCAATAGCAGCATTTATGCCCTTATTACGGACGTAACTTTTGCATGCAGCTAAGAGATACTAACTGTGGTGATTATGAGAATGAATTGAATTGGCTGGCTCAGTGGTGCACCCAATTCGAAACTATCTTGTAGTTAGCAGCGAATGCGGCGAAACCAATGCAGATCCTTGTGGTCTGCCGCCGGGGGAGTTTCCTCGGTATCAAAAAAGCCCTGCTTGGGCACTTTTCGAAGTGTTTCTGGCAGACAAGCCCCCAGTAGGTTGAACTGAATAGTTCGTCCTGCGCTTGTCAAGCCGACTTCTTGGTCGGTGGTTCCAGTGAAAGCTTGGACCAGACATCAGTACCGGCACTTCATGTGCGGTACGCCAATCGGTCAGCCCTTGCTGAACTGATTGTAAAAAGTGAGATGCACGCTAGTGCAACTGTCTCGATGGCCCATCGGCTCACAGCCGACAAGGCTAGCACGAGTGTCCACTCTTAAGTGTTGACACTGCCCCGCACCTTGCCCTTGGCTTGGTCGCAACGTCGCGCTTGCTCGCGACGCTCCTCGCTCGGACTGAACCTTTGTGCTCAGGCCCGGCACGACGCCACGTTGTCGGCCTGAGGCTGGCGTGAACGTACTCCCCCATGTGGGCGGATTACTCATTTGAGCAACCCGACCGCAGAACTGCACGGCTTTGTTCCGCGCGAAAAATAGACCAACGCATCGGTCACGACCCGGCGCGCCCGGAAATTGTATTTTTGGAAAAGTAATGAAACTAAAATTTGATAGTAGAACTGAAACTGCCACAGTGGCGCTAGCCATTGAAGGCTTCAGGGAATCACTCTCCCTTGATGAACTCCGAGTGATGAAGGCTCTGGGCTATCCGCTTAACTTCGGAGGGATAGTCACGGCCCTAGGAAACGCAATCCGACGTTTAGATAAGGTTGAAGGGCAAGATCCACTTGAAAGGACCAGCGATTGGGCCGGCGTTGTGCGCGGACTGCACAAGCGGGCCCACATTTTGTCGCTAACGATCCCGATGCTGAGCACAACGACGGCCGGGTCAAAGAACTCCGAAACTTTCAGGACATTTCTCAACCCCGTCGCGTGCTCCCTCCCGCAGAACGTTATTGAACGACTGGACCGACTGCTAGGGCTCTATTTTCTCGAGGCAGTCGCCACCAACACAACTGTAGCAAGCCAATGTTGCAAGGACTGGCAAACGCTGCGACGGCTTGGGCTTGAACGAAAAGGGATGGACCCAGCTTGGAAGAGTTTAATTGAAGACTTTCCCGTCACCGAGTTTCAGATCGTGAATGCAGGTGAAGCAGCCAATCTTCCCCCGCGCATCTCTGAACTTTTGGCTAGCATGCGTCGTGCACTTAAGGTTGAATTGCCGGCAGTCAACAGCCTTGGCGGAACGGCGAATCCTTCATTCACTGAAGTCTATGCACTCAGTAATGATGACGATGATTTTGAAGACTGCACTGATGACCCCCAGGTGATTGGCACCGCTGGCGAATCGTCGCCTCGGAACGATGAGCCTCGCAAAAAGAACACGCTTATCCCATGGATCATTAAATCATGTGAGAAAAGAGGCTACCTAGATCGCTTTGGGATCAGTGGCGTCTGGCATCAACTTCCTCCACAAGACCTTGCAGAGATATGCCGCAATGTTCTGCGTAAATTTGATACTTGTGGTGACCGGGAGCAGGGGTTTGCGTGTTTTGCGATCTGCTCAGTGAAGACCGGGCTTTCGCCGCGGATCGCTTTGACCATTCCATTGGTCCCAAATGGCGACATTTGGCTAGACGCATTGAAGGGTGAAGTGGTCTGGAATGCGACTCGATTAACCAAGCAGCAATCCGACACGGCCTTGATGATCCCAAACTACATCCGGCTTGCAGTTGACCGTCGAGTAGCTGAATACCTCAAATTGCAGCAAGCTAAACACCCCAGTGCGCGCACCCTCAGTGAATTGCTGGGTGTTATCGGAACTGCAGATGAAATCACCCATTGGCTTAAGTCGTACCGAAAGTTTTTGCGACTACAAGCAGGGGAAGTCCATGGCGCCTACGCAGCAAGATTCTCGAGCTCGCAAGGTCAAGCGGTTAGGTTTGTCACTGGCTCGGACGTGCTCGCTGCTTTTGTGGCGCTTGACTTCACCACTATCCCTCCCGGGATGCTCCACTACATTACTTTAAACGCCCGCTTTTTGCGCGCTAAGCAGCGGGAAGTTGATAAATACCTTGGGTTTGAAACTGACGATTCGCAAATTGAGGAATTTGATGAAGTAGTTGGATCAGAAAATGGAATCTCCAGGCATGAGTTCTGTCAAGGCTGGCGACTCCTACAAAGTCAAGCTCTAGCGGCCGCCGAAAAGGTATCTTCGGCGACGTCTGTCGGCGAACTTGTCGAGAGCTGGAATGTACTGATACGTACCCGTCTTTTGAGCTTCGTGACCGTGACAGCAAATCGGGCGTCAAGGCTTGCACGCCTAACCTTTGAAGCGCTACTGACCCATCCAGAGTATTTTCTCTTTGGGGACAAAGACACAGACAGGTACAAAGCATATCGAATCGTCCCCAACACCCCTCTGGCTTCCAGCATCCTTGCCGCCTTGCAAGCAGATCTCAAAATGCTGGAGGAAAAAGCAAGTGAATTGAAATCGCCTTTGCTTCTCAATGGTGCCGACTGCATTGCCGAACTTTCGCCGCAAAGTTCAGCATTTTTTGAGATGAAAATTGTTTCCCGTGGTGCCAGAATTCGTTTGAAGCGTGTCATCATCCAGCCCGGTTCACTTGACCTGATCAGCAAGGAACTGTTCCATCGACCACGGAACATAGGTCGCCACTTCCTGATCTCCGAGCTAGCGATCCTCGGCGCGCCGCTCTGGACAATCTGCTCGTTGACAGGGCATGGCCGACAAGGTGTTGAAGTATTTTCTGACTCGATGTCTGTTTCTCCGAAGCGGGCATTGGCAGCAGTTAAGCAAGCCCTGCAGGCTATTTTTGATGAGCTGGCTCTTGCTCCTGTACCCACCGGCGCCACCCCACATCTAGCGAAAAATTATCGATTAACTGCTCTCAAATCGCCGTCTGTCAAATCAGATCCTTACTTGAATCCTTCAAGGGGAGAAGACGGTCGTATTTTGCCTGCTCCTGCAGATCGCCTGACCTTGACATCAGTTCTGGTCGTCAACCAGGTGAGAGGCATCCTCACCAAAGAAATGTTTGACGGCGAAGCGGGTGCTGAATGGGCTATTTCTGCAGCCACATTTGACGGAATCCACCCTTGGGATTTGAAAAATATCTGTGCCCGATGGACAGGCAGTTTTGGCCGCATCGGTAAATCTACTTGTGCCGCATGGACACGCGAACGCTGCGGGAATGAAATAATCGTGCCACTCACAGCGCCCACGGTGGTCGCGCTTTCCAATGCAGACTTGACAATGACACCGGACTTCATGCGCGTCGCGGCCAGCAGCGGCGCCTGGCTCAGGAAGCACATCACAGTCGTTCAATGGCCTGCGGATGACGCAGATGCATTTCTGGTGTACGGTTCATTTGTATCGCGTTGGCTTCGTTTTCATATCTCGCCTTGCATCCTTGCGGCAGCTTCGCGTGCAATCCCAGCCGCAACGCTAAACAGGGAGTCATTGCTACGCATGGTCTCGCCAGAAATTGTCGTGGCTAATGCCGGGGAATTGTTTGGATTCAGACCAATCAAGCATGAGGGCTATAGGACACGGGCGTTTAGGAGGGAAACAATCGCCGCGGTCGGAGGATGCCTCAATGTTGTTGGCGATACAAAAAAGAAGCTGGGCGAGGAAGAGCGGCGCGCGGTGATTCTCATCAAGCGCCTGGACATGATTGACACCAAGGGTGACAAACCCGCCGAGTGCGCAGTGCAGGTACTGCGTGAGGAGGCGCGCCTGCATATAGAAACGCACAGTGACGGTCGAGAATTCAGTTCTTTGCATACCTATTGGTCTGAGGTGGCTGATGCACTCGAGTTGCTGGATGTCACGGATGATGTCTCAAAATGGACCGACTGTGATTTTGAGGAGTGGGCCATGCTTTCCATGGCAAAGATGCGTTCGAAAGCCGCCACACCAGATGCAGCCGAAGCGATGAAATTTTTTGGTTTTCGAAGATTTCTGCGGACGGCAAAAGCGCTGGGATGGGCGATCCCAGAGAGACTTTTCACAGAGCGTGGGGTTGCCTCATATGACGGCATGCGTAAGTCGGCTGCCGCATCAGCCGTCCTGACCAAAGATTTCGTAGCGGTGCGCACGGTGGTCCAGCAGCAGTTGAAGGAATGGCCGCTTCTGCGGCAGCGGGCAGAAATATTCATTGACTTGCTGGAATACGCGCCCCTGCGTGCGGGCGAGTTGGACACACTGCCTGTGAAATGCGTGACGCGTGCCAGCAAAAAACTTGCCGTCCGAACCCAGGGATACAGCAATACCAAGTCGTCGAATTCTGTGAGACTGACAACACTGCCAGCAAGTATCGCTGATGTCCTCCTAATGACACAGTCTGAAATGATCACCAGCACCGGCAACGCTTTGTTTATATCTTCTAACTGCGACAACTGGGACATTCAAAGAACCGTTGAACGGGTCGTCATGGATGCCATGACTCTGGTAAGCAGGGATCCTTCCATTCGTCGGCATAGTTGCCGGGCCAGCGCAGCCTGCCGTCTGGCGTGGCCTGATTGGGAAAAAATGGCGGTTTCCATGTTTGGATGCAAGCATGGTGCGAAATTCTGTCGTGGCGACATCCTGCTTGACTATACCCACTGCATGCGTTCAGTGTTGGAAACTGGGCATGGCCACATTTCTACATTTCTCATTTACTACGCCTCGATATGGCCGATGATACTTTGCCACGAACTGCGATGTGAATTGTCCTTGCTCACCCCGTCTACCTCCTACCTCAAGGGCTGCTTGGGATCGAGCGAGCCCTACCGTAGTGCACATGCCCGAGCGGGCGAAGAATTTGACGCCTGGGATTACCTGGGAGGCGCACGTAGTGCTCACATGAAACTGCCCGTATTTGAACGCCGACAGCCTTTACCACTGGTCATTCCAGGCAGCAGTGGAAAGTTAGAAAAGAAGGATATCGCAACGCTTACATTAAGCGGACTGGCACGTTTCGCAGGTCGCACGCAGTTGGATGCCTCTCACCGATTCGGTATTGCCGAATCCCTATCCACGCAGCTTGAGACGGCCATTAGTGATCAGGGAATCAATATCAGTGATTTGCATAAACGCCGCGGAGGGAAGGCGAAACCGGGTGGTTTAAAAGCTGATCTGAGCATGAGCGAGTCGTCCCTAGCTCAAGAGATAGTCAATCATTTGGTGGAAATCCCGGCTGTCACGCTGAAGTTGATGGCAGAGGATTTAGATGTGCGGCGAAAGTATGTAGGAAAACTAGACCTTACACCTGCCCAACTTCAGGATCGCCTAGGAATACATGCGACGGCGCTTCCAGACTCTGTATTTTTATATGTCCGCTTTAGCTCGAAGTACCCAGTGCCCCTGGACATGAATGCTATGAACACGCTTCGGCCACGGGTTGTCTTTGGCCCATTAGATAAGAACTTAGGGCACTACCCATTGATTCAGGTGGGATTAATGTCTTCACCAGGAAGCCGTGTTAGTACAGGACGTGTCACGGTTTTGGTCAGAGCAGCGATTTCTGCTGCAATTGCAGCGAAAGGTGTCGCAATTTAAATCCTATAAAAACTTAAATTTCAATTAATGAAACAAGAAAAAATACGCTTGTATTTCTTGTTTCTGAGTGCCTTATAAATCTTCAAGAGTAGTAAAAATGAACAAAGAACGTATGAATCAAGAAATTAGAAATGCAGACCAAGTAATGGTAGCTATGACAAGACTCGATCCAAAAATATATGCAGCAGCAGAACGTATATTTGATGGAATGAAAGCCGTTTCTGGAGCGGACTTTTTGAAAGCATTTGACACATCTGTTTTATTACTAATGAACAAAGTAGGTGACCCAACAAAATATGCTGTAGCCATGAAAACTTCAATTGCCAGTGATGTCATTCTTTCATTGTTTCTCATACCTAAAAATCAGGCGACATTTGCGTTATTCGATCAAGAAAGCATCAAGTCAGATGAGGCAAAAAAGCTCATTCAATCCCATGCGGATGCTAAACACGTATATAACGAACTTCAGCCTCACGAAAATACAATTCCTACTTATGAAGATTATAAAAATTTACTTTCAACATGTGCTGATCAGGAGACGGTCAAACAACTTCTCTTTCACTCAAGTGGGAGTGAGGCGCCCATTGAAATCTTGACGGGTGAATTTTTACCTGTGATTAAGAGAGCACCAAAGGAGTTGGGCTCTGGAAGTATTCATAAAATTAGAGCAGCTATCCACAGTTGCGACATCGATGAGCAGGCGGGAAAGGCAACCATTATCTGGGCCGAGGACCCCAGCGCAATGGCTCTAATAAATCTAATAGGACGAAAACTGAAGTTCACATTCGATCCAATTGCAGACCCGCAACTGGGGAAGCTGCTGCAACTTGCTGCGGCGACAGAGGTTAATTTTGAAATGAACGTCACGATAACGCGATCGCTTGAAAGATTTGATCAGAAGTCAGATCGCATAAATATTGGGGAATTAATTCGTGTGCTCGAAACGGAGCGCCAGATAAGACGACGGTTACAAGAAATCCAAACGGCTTACTTGCTTGAAGAGGACGCCTCCCTTGTTCAGTCGCCACTATTGTGATTTAGGAACTACATTCTCTCTTCTGACGGAAGTGAGTGCGTTAATGTTATCCCTTATCGACGATCAAGCTAATGAAATGTAAACCCGATATGGTCATAATGCGCAACGTGTATTTATGACCGTTTGACTGCCAAGCTCCATAAAGGGGACAGTCAATTGGTGACTTTTTCATCACATTTCTGACATTTGCGGTATCGAATTCTGAGACCGGTCTGCAGCGCAAGCCGACGACTGCCGGTGCCCGCTTCCGGGCAGCCTAATTTTGTTATTTTGGATGCTGTCCAGCGGCAATTCGCTGGTCGTCGTTTATCGCCAGAGCAATACAATGAAAGCTGTCTGCTCAACGGGGATCCCAGTTTCGTTGCTGTCCGGCGTTTGGACAGCGGAACGATCATGACAGGCAGCGTTCCGTAGACCTTACCTGTATCCCCATTAGAAACTGTTAGCAGTCTATTACATAGAGCCCATTTGTTATTTGCGCTTGGCATAAATCTCAATTTCTTCAACGGGAAGCGGCCTGCTGAACAGATACCCCTGGTACGCATGGCAGCCCAAACTAGCCAGGAAATCCCGTTGTCCCTCGGTCTCAACGCCCTCGGCGATCACGGTTAAACCCAGGCTCTCGGCCAGCGCAATCACCATCTTGGCTATTGCAGCATCATTGGCGTCAACCAGAATGTCACGCACGAAACCCTTATCGATCTTGAGTTGATCAAGCGGGAGTCGCTTCAAGTAAGAAAGCGATGAATAACCGGTGCCAAAGTCGTCCAACGAAAAGCTCACCCCTCGCAGCTTGAGTGCAGTCATTTTGGCGATGATGCCCTCCACATCAGACACTAATATGCTTTCGGTCAGTTCGAGTTTGAGTCGCTTGGGATTCGCACCTGTGCGCTCAATGACCGCCAACAACTGTTCTACGAAGTCAGGTTGGTAGAACTGTCTGGCACTGACGTTCACGGCCACCGTGAGATGAGCCAACTCCAGGTCCTCGCTCCAAAGGGCCAGTTGTGTGCAAGCTGTTTCCAAAACCCAGTTTCCTAACGGCAGGATCAATCCGCTCTCTTCGGCCAGAGGGATGAATTCGGCAGGTGACACCATGCCGCGCTGGGGGTGCAGCCAACGCACCAGCGCTTCAACCCCGGTGATCTGCTCGCCATGGACGTGCGCCTGGTAGTAGAGGTGGAACTGACCCTGTTGCACCGCCATGCGCAAATCCGCTTCCAGTGCTGCATGAACGGTCACCACTGCTTGCATCTGTGCATCGTAGAAACGCAAGGTATTGCGGCCCGCCTCTTTGGCTTGGTACATGGCCCGCTCAGCTCGTTTGAAGGGCTCGCATTTGACCTCGATTTGGGCACCGCCAAACAGCGTGACGCCAATACTGGCGGCTGCACGATGCTCCGACTCGTTGAGTTGGAATGATTGCTCGAACGTTGCCAGTATTTTTTTGCCGACGAGCTCGGCCTGGGTCGTAGCTTCCACCGCGTTTTCACTCAGATCAACCAGCATCACCATGAACTCATCGCCGCCGATCCGGGCCACCGTGTCGCCTTCGCGCACACAACTCGGCAGACGTTTTGCAACCTGCTGCAGCAGCAAGTCACCCAACTCATGACCTCGCGTGTCATTGAGCGTCTTGAATTGGTCAAGGTCGACCAGCAGCAAGGCGCCATATTTCTTGTTTTTAAAATTTGCGGCAATCGCTTGCTCCAGGCGGACAAGGATCAAGCGGCGATTGGGTAAGCGCGTGAGGCGGTCATAAAACGCCAAGTCGTTGATCTCCATCCGAACGACCAGAGCCCCTATTACTGTTACACAGTAGCCAACAATGCCCCATGCAAGTGGGTGAACATGCCAATCAAAGAGCGGTACGTCATTATTTGAACTCGAGAGAATGATGGCGCTGAAGCAACACAGAAGAACTATTGAGAAAATTGCAATTAAACGGATCTTGGGTGGGCGGTGGTCTCTCCACCTTCCGCTCAGTGTGAGTTCACCCCATGGAGCGCCCAGCACAAGCGCCAATTGGAATATAGCGACTGCACCAGAGGCAAGAGTAAAAAGTTGAGTTGCGTATTGGGTCATCGAAAACAGATACTGCAACATGTGAAAGATGACGCTGATTCAGGAATTCAATGCCATGGGCGGGAGATACCCGACGTTGAGATTGATGTCGAATAGGGATGTTCTGAACCAGCTTGTCGTGGCCATGGCCACAAACTATGCGCCTACTGCTGACGGCTAAGAAAGGGGAAAGTAGCTATTCGTAGCCATCGGGTAGACATTGCAAGTTTTTGACGGCCAGACAGAAGCGCTAACTGCTTTCTCACTTGCGAATAACCCTACAACCATTACCTGAATCGGCTAGAGAAGGTTCTTGTCGAAGAAGGCCGTAATCTCGACGGCAATTTGCTTCAGGAACGCATTACGATCAAAACCCGGCGGGTCCGCGGCGACGTCGCCGTCCGGGCTTGGGATGGACATGCTGGGCACATCCATGAAGGCAAAGTGCCAGGCGTTGGGCACCCGATGCAGATTCGGCGCAGGCAGATTGCTGGCGACCCACTCGGCATGAAATCGTGGCACCAGGAAACGATCGAACTCTGCCTCGTAGATCATGGTTGCCGTCCTAACCGTGGCGAGCGATTCGGCGGAGAGCAGCACACCCGTCGGGGCCATCGCGACGATCGCCCGAACGCGCTCGTCCTTGAGAGAAAGCGTGGCCGTTGGTAATGGCTGCATCGCGTCCCCCGAGCGTCCCATACCGCAGAAGATCGGGTCTTCGGACGCTTCGGCCAGGCAGTGCTGCTTCATGCGGGATAAATCCGGCCTGGCTCCCGCCAACGCCAGCACCGTGTAACCGCCGGCCGAGTGCCCAAGCGCACCCACGCGAGGCCCTTGGCTGTCGGTCGCAATCCGATCCTTCCATGCTGGATTGGCCAAGATCGCGTCGATGACCCGGGAAGCTTGCCGCGGCCGCTCGTCAAAGTAGCGCTCAGGGCTTTTCTCGATCAGAGACCGATCCTGCCAGTTGTCGCCAGGATGGCGGAGTGCGGCGACCAGATAACCGTTGCGGGCAAGGGATTGCGCCAGGACGCTGTGCCCGAGCTCGCTGCCGCCGATGCCATGACTTAGCAGGATCAGCGCCTTGACCTTGTCAACGGGCTTGCCGCCAATTGCGACGTCAAGCGCGAATGGTCCCATTACGATGGCTCGCTGCGCGGCCATCGTCGGGTAGTACAGCGCGACCGTCGTCATAGGCGCATCCGGTGTCGTACCAGCGGTCTGAATCTGCATCCAGCCGGCCTCGTAGGCGAACGCGTGTCCTGCGACGAGTAGTGTGGCCAGTGAGGTCAGGATGCGCCGAAGATGGTTGGTCATTTGCTATTCCAGATGGTGTTGGAGTTGTCAGGCACGAAGTTTAGGCAAGGTATCTCTTCTGGTCACCCTACCAAAGTATGGTTTTTTGCTCCCGCTGTAATGCGGCGTGCACTTATAGCAATTTCAATTGCACTGCCCGTGCAACCGCTTCGGTCCGCCGTTGAACGTCCAGTTTGGAAAAGATATTCTGGTTGTGCCACTTGACCGTGCTCAGTGACAAAAACAACCGTTCGCCGATTTTCTGGTTGGAATGGCCTTCCTGAATCAGGCGGAGAATTTCCAATTCGCGATCGCTGAAGGTGCCAAGAGGCAAGTGGGATGAGGTGGCTGTAGCAGGCTCAGCGACACGTTTCTCTTGAGTCGCCTGCGTGCCGAACGCGTCCAGTAGCTGTGAAACATATGGTGCGATCCCCGTTTCATGCGTCAGCTGACTTAGCAGTGTTTGAATAGGTGCGCCCTCATCCACAAAGAGCCGGATAGACCCTTGAGATTGCGCTTTCGTCACGCACTCGTGCAGCAGTTGCCGGGCCTTGTCAACTTGTCCGATGGCATGGTGAATGACGACCTGCACCACCATGGCCTTGAGCGCATCTTGCGAGCGGAACTCTGCTTCCATAGTGCCCCTGAGGACTTCGATAGTCCGCAATGCATCCAACCCCTTGCCCTGTGCCAATAGTGTTCTGGCAATGCCTGCGGGATGCTGATGTGCGCGTGCCAAGTCAGCCGCTTTTTCTAGGTCGCCGCGTCGCAGCATCTGCAGCACCCGCAAGTCGGTCGCTTCTCGCTGGCGATCGGTCAATTGCCCCGCTTTTGTCAGCCCATCGGCTCGGGCGAGCAGGGCTTCGGCCTCCATGTGCTCTTGTTTGGCGCTCAGCAGGCGCGCGCGCAGCAGATCAGCCCCAATTTCGGATCTGTTTTTAGTCAGGACGACAAGCTCGCTACACAGTAGCGCAAGTGACTCAGCCTCGTCCAGGGTGTTCCAGTCGTAAAGAATTTTGGCCAACCCAAGATGGGCCTCGAAACCCAGCACATGGGTTGGGTCGCCAATCATTTTTATGACCTCGCGGTAGGTGGCAGCCGCAGAATGGAGTTGGTAATCAGTCGCTTGAATACCGGCCAAAGCGGTTGATGCGACCGCGGCAAACATGACATTTCCAGAAGATAAACCCGTGCCGATCACTTCAGAGAACGCCGCACTAGCCTGGGCCCGCTCACCGCGAAACATTTGGGCGACCCCCAAGGCGCAATGGGCGGCGGTACGGGCGGGGCGACTCTCAAGGTTCAATAGCGCCAATGCTCGGCTCGCATGGTCATAAATCGCTTCAGCCTCGTTCCGGTATACCGCCAGCCAGGCCCGAAGGACTGCAATTTGGCCAAAGGTGTCCGTGGTCGATGAATCTTGCGGGTCACTGGACATGGCGGCTTCAGCACCCGACAACTTCTCTTCAATCTGGCCTGGTTGGCCGGAAAACAGCAACGACCAGGAGAATACCACCCAAAGGAACGGGTTGCTGTCCAAAACTGTGGTCGTCAAAGATGAAAGCCATTGCACTACAGGCGCGGTCACACCACGAAAGTACAGGGGCATGCCATTACCTTCGATCAACCGCATGGCGCCCGTAATATCGTTTGCCAGAGTAGCTTGATGGAAGGCCTCAACCTCCATGCCCTGGTCCTCATACCATTGGCTGGCACGGCGGTGAAGTGGCGCAGCGGATTCTCTTTGACCTAGACGTTGACGCAACAGGTCGGAAAACAAATGGTGATACCGATACCACCGTCGCTCGGAGTCCAAAGGCACGATGAATAGATTGGCAAGACCCAACTGATTCAGGACTTGTTCCCCACCGTGGCTTTGCAATACCGCATCACACAGGGGGCCACACAGTCGATCCAGCACCGCAGTACGAAGCAAAAAAGACTGAACATCGTCGGGCTGCTGATGCAAGACTTCTTCGATCAGGTAGTCTTGCACGAAGTGATGGCTACCCGAGAAAGACGCGATGAAGGTCTCAGGGTCCTGGTGCATCTTGAGCGACATGGCCGCCAATTTCAAACCCGAAATCCATCCCTCTGTGCGCGTTTCCAGGGCGTGGATCTGGGTCTTGGAAAGACTGATATTACTGACTTGATTGAAGAACTCATTAGCTTCTTCCAACCCAAAACGGAGGTCCTGTTGACGAATCTCTGCCACTTGCCCGTTAACGCGCAACCTCCCCAACGGAATTTGGGGCTCCTCCCGGCTGACGACGACCAGGTGTAACTGCGCGGGCATATGGTCGATCAAAAACACTAGGGTTTCGTTGACGCCTGCACTGGCCGCCAGATGGTAGTCATCCAGCACCAGCACCAGCTTGCCGGGAATCTTCGATAGCTGATTCACCAACAAGGTCAAAACAGTCGCTGCCGAGGCGGGCGGAGAGCCCCTCAACAAAGCCGCCAAGCCGGAGCCAACGGTTTGAGAAATCACCTCCAATGAAGCAACCAGGTATTCGAGAAAACGGTTGGGATCGCGGTCATCAACGTCGAGCGATAGCCAGGCGCTTGGGTACGGGCAATCCTGAGCCCATTGGCTAACCAAGGTGGATTTCCCGAACCCTGCAGCCGCGCACACCAGTGTCAGCTTACTCAAGAGGCCCTCGTCCAGACGTTTGGTCAGGAATGGGCGAGAAATGTCATGGGCTGGACGGGGCGGCGCGAAGAACTTGGTGGCCAGTAGGGCTGTTGACATAGGGAACCTATCCAGGCGCGAAACGACGCAGGTTTGACCCTGAAAAGGCGTCAGGTGCATCAAAGTGCATGCAGAACCATACCTTAGTACGGTTACAAAAGTGGGCTCCGTTCATAAACTCCTTTGATGAAAAACGCCACGCAAATCGACTGGAAGGTACCGCTGGTGCTACTGGTTATCAGCGCAATCCCCTTAGCTGCTGGAATTGCTCGCCTGGTGGGTCTTACCGGCAATCCAGAGATCAGCACCGAGAACGCCCGATTCGTGGCGGCACCCTTCCCTGTGATTGTGCATGTCCTTAGCGCGAGCTTGTTTTCAATATTAGGCGCTTTCCAGTTTTCTTCTGGGCTACGCCAACGAAACCCCGGATGGCACAGGGTCTCGGGGCGCATAGTGGTTACAAGCGGAATCTTTACTGCACTGACGGGTTTGTGGATGACGGTCATGTACCCAATTCCACCCGAATTGCAGGGCGGTTTGCTTTGCGCAGTGCGCGTTTTCGTGAGCGTTGCAATGCTGCATTCTATTTTTCTGGCGGTGGCCGCGGTCAAACAAGGCGACATTGCCACGCACCGTGCCTGGATGATTCGCACTTTTGCACTGGGTCAAGGTGCTGGCATGCAAGTCGTGGTGCTTTTGCCCTGGATGCTTCTCATCGGTCAACCCAGCATGTTGCAACGTGACGTGCTGATGAGCTTGGCATGGCTGATCAATTTGCTTGTCGCAGAGATGGCCATCCAAAGGTGCTCGCCACGAAATTTGAGTTTGTATAGAGGAACCACATGAAAAATATTCTCATCGCCACAGTGGCGGCAAGCATGCTTGGTGCATGCGGATTCATGACGCCGACCAAACAATATGCCGGAGACGTTCAGGGTACAACTGGCATTGCAGTCATCAAAGGCTTTATAGGGAAGCCGTTTTCCGATGACTTCCATACAACCATTCGGGGCTACTCAAAACTTGACACCACGGGGCCAGGCGAAGAGAAGCAGTTCGGTATACCTGGTTTTACGGATTACCCGAGAGAAATTCAGGTACTGGCTGGAGAGTACAAAGTTCAGGTCTATTGCTTTAACGGCTTTACGAGCTACCGACCCAGCAAGACCCTGTTGTTGCTGGTGGGGGAAACCTACTTGTTGAAGTGCGAAGTTCGCGACGGTCAAGCCTTAGTCGATATCCACACCAGCGATACCTACTAAACCTTATCGCTCACTCTTTTTTGTCCAACTACTTTTACCACTTTCAATCATGAAACTTTTACCGAATTCTGAGTCACTCATTGCCCGCGCCATACGACTGCTATTTCTTGTATCTGTGACTGGCCTGGCGGCCTGCTCGACCATGCAAGCTACCGACACCGGGTTCTTGAAAAATAGAAGCGAGATGATGACCTCGAAAGATGGCAGCACGGCCTACTATCGATCCCCTACTCCCGTAGACCCACATCAGGTCCGCTCTATTTCGGTTGAATGGGCCATGCCAATCGATGCAGGGGTTCCTGAGAATGAAAGAGCACGATTAATTTCTACGCTGAAAACAGCCATTTCCAGGGAAGCCGAAGCGCTGCCGCGAAGTGCAGGCGGACACCCGGTGGTTATCCAGGCAGTCATCACCCGAGTCGAGTCTGTGAACCCTGCGTTGAACGTTTTAACATCCGTGTTTTTGACAGTGCCTCTTGATCGTGGCGGTGCTGCCGTGGAAATTCAAGTCTTGGATGCACAGACGCTACAACCACTCGCAAGCATGGCGCATGCCTATTTCGTCCCAATCACTGAATTCAAAGCTAGGTTCTCGGCATTGGCAGCGGCTGAATTGGCGTTGAATGCAGCTGCGGTCGAACTGGCAAAACTCCTTAGTGAAAAAAGTTAGGTTTCCCAGTGCGGATTTTCTCATCTCGCTGTCGTTGACGCTTATTTCTTTAGCTGTATCCGCACGGGATCAGTCGGGGGACATCACACCCGACATCTATGAAACCGCTACAACTTACGTTCTCGCGCATGAAATTGATGAGATGCTATCTAAGTATTTCAACCTCGGAGAGCCAGGCGCAACCGTCATTGTTTCGCAGCGCGGCATCATCTTGTTCCGCAAAGCCTATGGGGTGGCGAATGCAGAGACGAAAGTACCACTGCAACCAGAACTTCCCCTGCGCACGGGCTCTGTTACGAAGCAATTTACCGCCGCTGCAATCATGTTGCTTGCCGAGCAAGGCAAGATCTCTTTAGCGGACGAGATCGGAAGCCATATCCCCGACTATCCTGAGTATGGCTGTCACATCACCATTGAAAATCTGTTGACGCATACGTCCGGTATCCGAAATTACACGGAGTTGCCGCAATTCGGTTCTGTGTTGGAAAAAGACGTGAACGTCGATGATGCCATAGCATTTTTTAAGGATACTCCACTCCAGTTTCAGCCGGGTCAACGCTTTTCGTACAGTAATTCCAACTATTTTTTACTCGGAGCAATCATTGAAAAGGTGTCCGGTATCAGCTACCAGGATTTCATGCAGCAGCAGATTTTTCAACCCCTTCAAATGCACAGTACCGAGATCGAAAGCGCTGCGAGTCCTGTTGCTACTGCCATTGGTTACACGCGAGGCAGAAATGGGATCATCAAAGTGCCCTATTACAGTATGAGTTGGCCGTTTGCGGCGGGGGCCATGCGCACCAGTGTTGACGACCTTGTGCGCTGGGACAATGCCATCACAAATGGAACGCTCCTTAGACGCAAATCCTGGGACCTGATGGCCAGAGATCACACTCTAAATAGTGGCGGCCATACTGGCTACGGCTTTGGATGGTTCATTCGCGGACTCGGTGGTAGCAATACGCTTGAACACGGCGGTGATATTGGTGGTTTCAGTGCAGCCACGTTGCGCTTCCCAAATGAGGAATTATTTGTTGCCGTCCTGGCCAACAGTGATTTCCATGAGTTCGCACCGGACACGATCGCTGAAAAAATTGCGCAAATTATTTTGCGCCATTAGCGCAGCCTGACCAGCGTTTGGGAAAGCGAATATTGGCGACCCAACTCTTAGACAAGAATTATCTCTCGCCAATTTGCTTCTTTGCCTCATTCAAGTCTTATCGGAAGACTTTCTGCTGAACGAAGACAGGTCATTGCTTCTCTTTTTACTGATCTTGTCGCGCATGGTCACAAACTCTTCGGCCGCCGAAGGATGCAGAGCCACGGTCTCATCGAAATCGGCTTTGGTGGCACCCATGTGGATGGCGATGGCCAGGCCCTGGATGATCTCCGGCGCATCGCTGCCCACCATATGGGCGCCCAACACCCGCTGGCTCGCACTGTCCACGATGAGCTTCATGAGGGTGCGTTCGTCACGCCCCGACAGGCTGTGGCGCATGTTTTTGAAGATGCTAGTGTAGACATCAATTTCGCTGCACTGAGAAAGTGCCTGCTCCTCGGTCAGTCCTACGGTACCTACAGGCGGTTGGCTGAACACCGCAGAAGGCACGGTAGTCAGGTCTGTTGCTATGGGTGTGGGGCCAAACAGCGTTTTGGCAAGTGCCACGCCCTCACGGATGGCTACCGGGGTCAGCGCGATGCGATGAGTGACATCGCCAACGGCGTGAATACTGTCGATATTGGTTTTTCCATACGCATCCACTTTGACACCGCCGGAACGATCTATGGCCACGCCAATGTCGTCCAAGCCAAGGCCTTGGGTGTTGGGAATTCTTCCCGTGGCATACAGGACCGCATCTACCGCTAGGGAAGAGTCACCCGAGCTGGCAAAGCCAACAGAGAGCGAGCCATCAGGCAACCTTTCCAGTTGGGCCACATCCTGGTGCAGCAACACCGTGATGCCCTTCTTGACCATCTCGGCCTGCAAATGCGCACGAATGTCTTCATCGAAGCCGCGCAAGACCTGATCGCCCCGGTAGCACAGGGTCACTTGCGCGCCCAGCCCATGGAGAATGCCCGCAAATTCCACCGCGATGTAGCCACCGCCAACGATCAGCACGCGGCTCGGCAAGTCGGGCAGATCAAACACTTCGTTGGACGTGATGGCGTGTTCTATTCCCGGGATCTGCGGCAGGAACGGGGTTCCGCCGGTGGCGATCAGGATGTGCTCGGTGGTAATGCGCTGGCCGTTTATCTCCACCGTGTGGGCGTCCACCACGCGGGCAGTTCCGTACAGGGTGATCACGTTCGAGCCGACCAGATTGTCTTCGTACCGAGCACTTAAGCGGGATATCTCTTTGTCCTTGGCTGCAATCAAGCGGGGCCAGGAAAATTCAACGGGCGGGACGCTCCAGCCAAACCCGTTTGCATCGGCAAAGTCCTCTGCAAAGTGCGCCGCGTAGACCAACAGTTTCTTGGGCACGCATCCGCGAATGACGCAGGTTCCCCCATAGCGATAGCTCTCTGCGATGGCGACGCGTGCGCCGAGGCTGGATGCGATACGCGCAGCGCGCACGCCACCGGAACCGCCACCGATCACAAAAAGTTGGTAGTCATAGGGGTTCATTGTTTGTCTCCGATTAATGTTGATTGGGGATGCGTTGAATGCGTAGCGCGACTGCCAGCTGCTTCGCACTGCGAACGATCCGGGACGCAGACTGCACCACCGCATCTTGCCAACGGTCGTTGCCCTGTTGCGTTTTGGTATCTTCCCAAATCAGATCGGTGCTTTTGCCGGTACCCACTGGCCATGATTCGATGAGCACTCTTTGCCTGGCATCTAACGCCAAGCCCTTGCCGGGACCCATCAATATGTCGCCCGGCTCAATCTCTGGGCACCAGCGCAGAGGCGGTAGCTCCGTGGCAGGACGCAAACTGACCCAGGCCCTTCCGGACGTGACGCGCAGTAAGCCCGTTGTTTCAGGATAAATAAATTGTGCCTTGCCTCGGATCATGGACCACGAAACAGAAGGCGTTGGTTTGTAGGTATCGAGATGCACGCTGGGCTCCTGATGTTGGCTAAGACCCCGCAGAGGCCGTATGAATTGCATTGCCTGCGAACTGCAGTATTGGGCATGTCTGCATCGTATTTCCCTGGCACCCATTGCGGAAGGCGCGCTCTCTGCATTTCATGGATGCAGTTGACGCCTCATCAAAAGCATGGGGTCGCCACTGCAGTGGATACAGCGATGGGAATGGTGCACAAGCTTGCCCTTGCTCATTCAACGTGCACGACCTCCTGTGTGTTTTTCACTTCCACGATGGCTTTGATGGTGAGCGGCAGACCCTTGCGAAGTGCGCTGACACCAATGACCGAGCGTGCATGCACGCCCGCAGGTCCAAACACCTCGACCATCAGATCTGAAGCACCGTCCAGAACCCAGGCATGATCCTCAAATGCTGGTACGGCGATCAGGAAGCCATGGACTTCGACAATGTGCTTGACTAGGTCGAGGGACCCGAGATGGTCCTGAATCACTGCAAGGATTTCCAAACAGGCGGATCGTGCAAAGGAATAGCCCTCCTCCGCTGAAAACTCGCGACCCAGTGGCCCCTTTATTGCCACGCCCTCAGTGGGTGACGGTCCCTTGCCCGACAGAAACAGGAGGTTTCTGGATCGGACTGCGGCCACGTAGTTGCCTGCCGGCGCGCTTTGCGCAGCATGCGCTCCAGACCAATCGGTGGACGGCCGTTGCCTGCCTTCGGATAGTGGGGCTCTATGACTGCGCACAACGATGCCCATGGGACGATGGCCTCCATCGTCTTCAGGAACTCATCGCGCCGGGTGGGCTTACGGCAGTTCTCAAACGATTGGTCAGCCGCCATGGCCAGGGTTTGTTGCTTCATTGGTGCGCCCTCTCGGAGTTACACACCAACATGCAAGTCGTAGGCCAGCTTGGACTTATTCATCGTTGCCTTAGGTGAGATCGCTTGCACAAGAAAGTTCAAGGCATTCCAGAGCCGCATGCATCGCAGCGGGTCCGGGATTGACCTGCAAGTGACCAGGTTCTGCGGGTTTGATCAGCAACTCAAGATCAGCTGAAGCCACAAGACAAGCCGACATGGCGTGAAGAGATTGACGCAGGGCTGCCAATCCCAAGGAGGCACGCGGAGAGGCGTTCCACAACGCAATGGGCTTGCCTGCAAACACACCACTGGAGACCATCCAGTCGAGTGCATTTTTCAAGACACCGCTGATGCCGTGTGCGTATTCCGGGCTGGCGAGCAGCAACGCATCAGCGCGGCCAATGGCCGTTCTCAAGCGTTGAACTGAAGGTGGTTCATTCTCTTCAAGGTCTGGATTGAAAAGTGGCAAGTGGGCCAACTCTTCGAAAATCTGCAGGTGAACGCCTTCGGGTACACAGGATTGCGCCATGCGAAGCATCGCAGTGTTTGTGGACAAGGCACGCAAGCTTCCCGAAATGGCCAGGACGTTGAAGGCAGCCATTGGCATTACGCAAACGCATCGACCAGACGGCCGATCAAACCCAGTCCCGTCGCACGAGAAATATTGACAACCTGCGCCGAACCTTGAGAGGAAGACGCGACAGACGATTGCAACGCAGTTCCCTTGTCGGCACTTGCGATTCTGGACTCGATGCTCCGAATCTGGGTTTGCAGGTTTTGGATGATCTGCTTTCCCTCAGGCGTCTTGCTGGACGGGCAGGCTTGCCAGTCACCCAACTGTTGGATGCACCTGGCAAGCTTGTCATGCAGTGCCACAGACGGCTTCCCGTCCGTCGCGCCTTGGAGGGTGCCAGCAGATGAAATGGTCGAAACAGATGCCATCGAAGCGATTGAGTCTTTGAAGATGCACCGGTTCCCGATCTGCGATTGCTGCGGCCAATGGAGTGGCTGTAGCAATCGCAGTCGGTACCGACAGCAGCCCTTACTTCTTCGTTTCATCCTTAGCTACGCATGGGAATGTCCAGTCCGCGTGCGACCGCTGGCCTGGCAACGAAGTGGTCCAGGCTGCGCAGCACACAGGGAAAGTCCTGCATGCCCACCAGGTCAGCGGCGTTGTAGGAGCCGACCAGGTTGCGCACCCAGGGGAAGATGGCGATGTCAGCGATGGTGTAGGTGTCGCCCATGATCCAGTCGCGTGTTGCCAGGCGCTGATTCAATACGCCGAGCAAGCGTTTGGACTCCGCCACATAGCGGTCTCGCGGGCGCTTGTCCTCAAACTCTTTGCCCGCAAACTTGTGGAAGAAGCCGAGTTGCCCGAACATCGGGCCAATGCCTCCGATCTGAAACATCAGCCACTGGATCGTCTCGTAGCGCTGGGCAGGGTCGGTGGGCAGCAACTGCCCGGTCTTCTCCGCCAGATAGAGCAGGATGGCGCCCGATTCAAACAGGGCCAGCGAGCGGCCGCCTGGCCCGCTTGGGTCCAGCAGGGCTGGTATCTTGTTGTTCGGGTTGAGTGAGAGAAATTCCGCGCTGAACTGGTCCTGGCGCGCAAAGTCCACCAGATGCGCCTCATACGGCAGCCCGGTTTCTTCCAACATGATGGACACCTTGACACCATTGGGCGTGGGCAGGGAGTAGAGCTGGATCTGGTCAGGCCGTGTGGCGGGCCACTTTTGGGTGATGGGAAAGGTCGTCAGGTCGGTCATGGTGTCCTTATGGGTGTGGGGGAAGGCAAGCTAGTGCTGGAGCCAGCAGCTAGGTCCTGAAATGGGAGATTCCGCGCTTCCAGTAGATTTTTGAATGGATCCGGGCTTCTTCCGTCGCCCATCTTTTGCTCAGTAGTCTGCGTGCAGTCAACACAGTGCCGGACTCGCCGGCCATCCAAACCTGGCAAGGGTCCCAGGAAGCCGGCAGCTGGTTGAAGGCGTTTTCCAATGCACCCGGTTCGCCCGGGGCATCTTCGGTGGAATGTATCCAATGCACGCGCACATGGGGCCCTGCAAGCAGTGTTTCGTGCTCCGTTGGGTGTTCCACCACTAGCAGTGCCTCAACAGGCAGGTCGGAAGGCACATGGCTCAGGATGGCCTGGATAGCAGACAGGGCGGTGGCGTCGCCGATCAAAAGCAAGCGCGGCGCACGGGCAAGCAAGTGGAAACCGCCGTCGCGCGGACCTGCAAATGTGACCGTATCACCCACTTGTGCAGCCTGCGCCCACCGCGAGGCCGCGCCCGTCTTGTGAACGACAAAGTCAAGCGCAAACGTCCCCGCTGCCAGATCCAGGTTTCGCAGGGTGTAGGCGCGCCCCACACTGCCCCCTGCTGGCGTTGGCATGAACAACTTGATCCAGTTTGCGGGCATTTGTGCCGCATCGCTACGGACAAAGGCAGCCACGTCTGGGCCACTGAAGGTGATACGGATGCGCCTGGCATGGATCTGCACATGCGCAGAGACGGTAGCGGACAGTCTTGTCCGGGCATCGTGCTGCGCGGGCGCAGTGGTTGGCGAATCAGTGCGACCACCCCCAAGGGATTCACTGGTCAGCAAAGGCGCATTCATGGTTTGGCAACCTGCGCGATGTCCAGACCACCCGCCATGGCAACGTAGCAACGTGCCGTGGCCAGGGCCAGATCCCGCTGGGCGAGTACCACTTGTTCGTTGGCCGCCAGGGCTGCCCGATCCGCTTCCAAAACGCCCAGCAGACTTTCAGCGCCCTCCTGGTAGCGGATGCGCGTCAGACGGGCACTCTCTTGCGTCAGGTTGTGGGCCGTGTTCAGGTCTGCGTTGCGCTTGCGCGTCTGGGCCCAGTTGGAGAGGGCGGAATCGGTTTCTTCCAGGGCGACCGCAACGACCTTGTCGAAGTTGGCACTGGCCACCTGCATGTCTGCGCCCGCCGCGCGCACTTGTGCACGCCGCGCACCCCCATCCAACAAGGGCAAGGAAAAGCCGGCACCCAGTCGCCAACGGCCCGCCTCGCTGCCCAGCCAGTCGCCCGCGATGCCCGCACCGCCCAGCATGGACAGCAGGCTCACCCGGGGGAAGAGGTCGGCCTGTGCAATGCCTTCGCGTGCTGCGGCCACTGCCATGGCCCGCTCGGCGGCCCGGACATCCGGACGGCGCAGCAGCAAGCTCGCCGGCTCGTCCGTCACCAGTGCCTTTGGCAGCTGGAGCGGCACAGGTCGATCCAGCTGGGCCAGCATGTGAGCATCCAACCGTTGCCCGGTGAGGGTCGCCAGGCGATTGCGGGCCGTGCGTTCTTGCGCATGCAAACCCGGCAAACGCGAACCAAACAGCCGGAGTTGCCCCTCGTAGCGAATGCGCTCTGCAGGTGCAACGCTACCCGCACGTTCGCGCGCGCGAATCAGCGTCAGTGTCTCTTCCTGCACATCCAACTGCTGTCGAATGTTCGCAGCCAACATCTGGGCGCCGCGCAGCTCCAGATAGGACTCAACCACTTGGGCCAATATCGCGCGTCGTACGTCGTCACTCAAAGCTGCACGCTCGTCTGCGGAGAATTGAGCGGCATCGATGCTGTGGCTGACACGCCCGAAGAGGTCCAACTCCCACGCCATCGAGGCCTGCCATTGCACGGGGTCCGCGATGCTGGCTACACCGCTGCGACTTTCAACCGCAGCGAGTCGCACATGGCTGGCCTCCGCACCCAGTGTGACGCCAGGCAAGCGGGCGCCCTGCGCTGCCTGCACTTGCTCGCGCGAAGATGCAAGCCGGGCCACACTGGCCCGCAGGTCATAGTTGTTTTTCCAGGCCAGTTGCACTAATGCATCCAGTTGCTCATCGCCCAGTTGGGTCCACCACAGTGCCAGGGACGTGTCGGACGCCAGCGCCTCTACCGCACTCGCCGAAGGCAAGGTCGTCAGATGATCAGACTGCAAATCGGGCGCCTGGTAAGGAGCGGTGCTGGAACACGCGCCAAGAAGGATTGCGGTCAACAGAACGGACCAGCGCGTAGCAAGGTTAGGTATTGCCGGTGTTTTCATGCTTGTGCTCCCGCAGTTTGCGCCGATGTTTTGGCAGTCGCGTGGCCGCTCTTTCGCGTGAGCAGGGTAAAGAACAGGGGGGTGAAGAGGAGACCGAAGAGCGTGACGCCAATCATTCCAAAGAAGACGGCAGTGCCAACGGACTGGCGCATTTCAGCCCCTGGTCCGGTGGAAAAGACCAGCGGCAATGAGCCCATCAGGAAGGCCAAAGACGTCATCAGTATGGGCCGCAGCCGGGAGCGCGCAGCGGCGATGGCCGCTTCACGCGGCGTTGCACCCTCGGCATGCGCCTGGCGGGCAAACTCGACAATCAGGATGGCATTCTTTGCGGCAAGTCCGATGAGCACCACAATGCCAATCTGTGTCAGCACATTGTTGTCCAGTCCACGCCAGGTGACACCCGCCAGCGCGGCCAGGATGCACATCGGAACAATCAACACCACGGACAGTGGCAACCACCAGCTCTCGAACAGCGCGGCCAGCAGCAAATAGACGAACAGCACGGCAAGTGTCAGTGCAACCCATGTACTGCTGCCGGCCTGCTTCTCCTGCAGCGCAAGCTCTGTCCACTCGTAGTCGAAGCCAACGGGCATCTGCGCGTCCAGCATGGACTCCATGGCAGCGATGGTCTCGCCAGTTGAAAATCCCGGCTTGGTGCCGCCCTGAACCTCTGCCGTGGGGTAGAGGTTGTAGCGTGGCACACGGTAGGGTGCGGTGGTTTGCTGAAAGCTTGCCAGACTGCCCAGGGGAACCATGGCGCCGTTGCTGGAGCGGATCTGCAAGCCCGCCAGGTCGTCCTGGTTGCGGCGAAAGGGTGCATCGGCCTGGGCGGTGACACGCCATACGCGGCCCATCAGGTTCATGTCGTTGACGAACACGGAGCCCATATAGCTTTGCAAAGCCTCACTCACCCTGTCCGGGCTGACGCCCAGCAATGCGGACTTGCTGCGGTCCACGTCCACCTTGATTTGCGGCGTCATGGCGTTGAAGGGAGTAAAGGCTCCTGCAACCGATGGCAACTTGGATGCTTTGTCTGCGATGTCACGGGCAACCGTCTGCAGAGCTTGCGGACCCTGCCCGCGGATATCACGAATTTGCAGCTTGAATCCGCCACCGGTACCGATACCGCGCACCGCAGGTGGCGGTATCACCATCACCCGTGCATTGCTGATGGGTGCCAGGGTTTTGCGCATGGCGGCCAGCATCGCCGGGCCATCGAGTTGGTCTTTGGCTCGATCCTTGAAGTCTTTGAATATCGTAAAAATGACGGCGGCATTTGGTGAGGACGTGAAGGTAGCACCGTCGGTCCCGGCAAAAGCTGCCGTATGTGCCACGCCCGCTTGCTTGAGCAGGCGCTGTGCGGCTTCATGCGCCACTTCGGTGGTGCGCTCCAGCGTTGAGCCCGGTGGCAACTGGATCGATACGATGGCATAACCACGATCAAGCTGCGGTACAAAGCCGGTGGGCGTGACGGCTAGGCGCCAGGCCGTCAGTCCGACCAGGCCTAGGTACAAGGGCACCATGAGCCAGCGGCGTGACAGGGTGAAGCCCGTCAACTGAACATAGCGGCCCGACAGGCGGCCAAACGTCCGGTTGAAGGCCTCTGTCCATTTGCCACCCAGACCCTGTTGGTGAATCGCCTGTTTGGGCTTGAGCAGCATGGCTGCCAGTGCTGGCGACAGTGTTAAGGAAACCAGGGCAGAGATCACGGTAGAGGCCGCAATGGTGACGGCAAATTGCCGGTAGAACATTCCTGAGATGCCATCGATAAATGCGGTGGGGACGAACACTGCGACCAGCACCAGGGCAATGGCAATGAGTGCGAATCCCACCTCACTCATGCCACGGCAGGCGGCCTCGGCGGGGCTGAGCCCTTCCTCAATATGGCGCTCCACGTTCTCGACGACAACAATGGCATCGTCCACCACGATACCGATCGCCAGCACTAGACCAAAGAGCGAGAGGGTGTTGAGTGAATAGCCGAGTCCGGCCATGACCGCAAAGGTGCCAACCAGAGAGACCGGGATTGCCAGAATGGGTATCACGGCAGCACGCCAGGAGCCGAGAAAGAGCAGCACGGCAATGCTCACCAGAACCGCGGCTTCAAATATCGTGTCTTTGACTTTGTCGATGGACGCGCGGATGAATTCGGTCGGGTTGTAGTAGGCGTGGAAGGCCAAATCCTCAGGGAACTCGGTCTTCAGCTTTTCCAGTTGGGCGAGTATTTGGTCCGCAGTGGCCAAAGCGTTCGATCCGGGCTTCTGGCTGATGCTGAAGGCGACCGCGTTCTGGTCGTCGACAAAGCCGCTTTCTGTGTAGTCCTGCGCCCCCATCTCCACGCGGGCAACATCCCGCAAGCGCACCATGCCGCCGTTGGCCGCTGTGGCCACCACAATCGACTTGAATTCTTCCACGTCGTGCAATCGACCTTGTGCCTGGACCTGCACCTGGTAGGCACCATCACTGCCCGCGGGAGGCTGGTTCAGCACACCGGCTGCGACCTGCACATTGGCGCGGCGCACAGCCGCAATCACCTCGGGTGCCGTAAGCCCCAGGGACGCAACGCGGGTCGGATCCAGCCATATGCGCATGGAGAAGTCCCGGGCGCCACGGGTGTAGATGTCACCCACACCCTCCAGCCGGGACAGGGAGTCCTTGACCTTGCCGCTGACAAAGTTGGAGATGTACTGTTGGTCGTGCGTTCCTTTGGGTGACACAAACATCACCACCATCAGCTGGTCGGGTGAGGCCTTCTTGATGGAAACCCCCAGACGACGCACCTCTTCGGGCAGACGAGACTCTGCAATGGAGACCCGATTCTGTACCAGGGATTGAGCCTCATCGACATTGGTGCCCGGCTTGAAGACGACGCTGATAGCCAACTTGCCATCGCCGACCGACTGGGATGAGAGGTACAGCATGCCATCGACGCCGTTGAGCTCCTGCTCGATCGGGGCGGCAACCGTCTCGGCGATTTCCTGGGCCGAGGCTCCCGGATAGTTCGCTTTGACGGTGACCGTGGGGGGAACGATTTCCGGGAATTCCGATATGGGCAGCTTGAGCGCTGCTACCGTACCGACAAGTGTCAACAGGATAGACAGGACAATCGCGAAAATGGGTCTTCTGACGAAGAAGTGTGAAAAGCGCATGCGTTTGTCTCTTTCTTATCCGCCATTGGCCGGTTTGGCGACTTGCACACTGTCTCCGGGACGAACGCGCTGCGCGCCCGAGACGATGACGCGGTCTTCCGCAATCAATCCCGCCAACACCACGCGCTTGTTGTCGACCAGACTGCCCACTTCAACACGCTTGGCCATCACTTTGCCGTTGGCATCCACCACCAGCACCATCTTTTTGGTCTGGTCGCTTTGCACGATGGCATCAGGGACCAGCAGCCTCTCTTGCGGCGTGCCCACAGGGATACGCACATGCGCGAAATTTCCGGGCACTACGGCCTGATCGGCGTTGCCCATTGTGGCGTGCAAGCGCACGGTGCCTGATCGTGTACTGATCTCGTTGTCCACAAAATCAAGCGGTACCGACTGGGTACCCACCACGCCATCAACCCGCAACTGAACCCGTTCGGGAAACTTCTTCTGTTGCCGAAGGCGTTGAAAATCGACCTCCGACACCTCCACGACAGCGCGAACCGGGCTTTGCGCCACGATGGTGGTCAGCACTCCACCCTGTGCAGTGCCGCCCGCAATGTAGTTGCCGACGTCCAGGCGGTGGTCTGAAATCTTCCCAGACAGTGCGGCTCGAACCGTCGTGAATGACAACTCAAGTTCTGCACTGCGCATGTCTGCCTCACTCGCCAGGACGGCGGCTTGGGCGCTCTCGAATTCGCCGCGCGCACGATCAAGCTCTTCGGTGCTGGAGGCACCCGACTCATGGATCCGGGAAAGACGGGCGAATTGTGCGCTTGCGAGCTTCTGGCGCGCCATAGCCTGGGACAGTGCGGCCTGGGCTCGGTCCCGCGTGGCTAGGAAAGGGCGCGGGTCAATGATGAAAAGTGGATCACCGGCTTTGACCTGCTGGCCATCGCGAAACTTGATGGCCTCCAGGTAGCCAGAGACGCGCGAACGCACTTCAACCGAGTGTGCCGACTCAATGCGTCCTGTGTAGTCCATGGCGTCTTGCACGACGGACTTCTCGGGATGCGCCACCGTTACGGTGGGCATGGGCGGGACTGCCGCCGCCGTGGTTGTTGCAGTCTTGGTGCAACCAGAGACCAGTGCTATCGAGGCGAGTACCGCCAGAATCAGCACGGGAGAGTAAGGAGGAATAATTTTCATGGGGTCTCTTTGGAGGACAGGAGAGGTTTTGTGCGCGCCCGGCTGGCAAGCGAGACTGCGAGGGCGAGAAGAATCAAGGCTGCGGCCACGGTGAAGGTCAGCCGCATGCCGGAGGCAACTGCTTCTGCATGGGCGGTGGTGATGTCACTGACAGCGGATCCGAAGGCGAACACGGCCCCCATGGCGGAAGCACCGGTAATGAGCCCCAAATTACGCGACAGGCTCAGCAAGCCGGAAATAACGCCGCGTTGATCG
>SERZ01000127.1_pt1 | contig 48408 bp, 32 predicted proteins | sample 3171461 | NCBI WGS metagenome assembly SERZ01 (sample SAMN06051861, study PRJNA518727) | freshwater metagenome | biome: subpolar coniferous forest; feature: holomictic lake; material: water; isolation source: holomictic Lake 227, 6 m depth | place: Canada: near Kenora, Ontario | collected... | reverse complement strand
TCTGGACATTGCCGCCGACATGATCGAGCAAGGCGGCGTGGAAGCCTGGAGCAAGGTCACGACCGAAGAAATTCTGGGCGAGGCAGATGTCGAACACTATTCCAAGAGCACCGACATTCTCGAAGTCTGGTTTGACTCCGGCACCACCCACACCACCGTGCTCAAAGGCTCGCACGCCGGTGCCGGTCATGCAAGCGGCCCCGAAGCCGACCTGTACCTCGAAGGCCATGACCAACACCGCGGCTGGTTCCACTCCTCGCTGTTAACGGCGTGCGCCATGTATGGCCGCCCGCCCTACAAAGGCATCCTGACCCACGGTTTTACGGTGGACAGCAAGGGCCACAAAATGAGCAAGAGCGCGGGCAACGGCGTGGACCCGCAAGAAACCTCGAAGAAGCTCGGCGCCGAAATCATCCGTTTGTGGGTAGCGGCCAGCGACTACTCCGGCGACATTGCCGGGGACGACAAAATTCTGGCGCGCGTGGTGGACACCTACCGCCGCATCCGCAACACGCTCAAGTTTTTGATGGCCAACGTCAGCGACTTTGACCCCGCACTGGACGCCGTGCCGCTGGACCAGATGCTGGAAATTGACCGCTACGCCCTGAGCCGCCTGGCCCAGTTGCAGGCCGACATCCTGGCGCATTACGAGGTGTATGAATTTCATTCCGTGGTGTCCAAGCTGCAAATCTATTGCTCTGAAGATTTGGGCTCGTTCTACCTCGACGTGCTGAAAGACCGGCTCTACACCACCGCGCCCAAGTCATTGGCGCGGCGCAGTGCGCAAACGGCACTGTGGCAGATCACGCAAGCCATGCTGCGCCTGATGGCGCCGTTTTTGAGCTTCACCGCTGAAGAAGCTTGGACCGTGCTGGGCGCGGCGGGCAAGACACCGATTGCCAGCAAAGAATCCATCTTTCTTGACACTTTCGTCCAAGTCGGCACCCCAGACGCCACGCTGCTGGCCAAATGGTCGCGCATCCGCGAAATCCGCGATGCCGTGAACAAAGACATCGAGGTGCTGCGCGCCGATGGCAAAGTGGGTTCATCCCTGCAAGCCAACGTGGAACTCACCGTGGGCGCCGAAGATTTCACCTTGCTCACCAGCTTGGGCGAAGACCTGAAATTCGTCTTCATCACATCAGCTATTGAATTAGTAGCTAGTGACGCACTATCTATAAGGGCTAGCGCCTCAAACGGCATTAAATGCGAGCGTTGCTGGCATTATTGCGATGACATTGGCGTGGATGCAGGGCACCCCACGCTGTGTGGCCGGTGTGCCAGCAACCTGTTTGGCACGGGCGAAACCAGGGCCTTTGCCTGATGGCGCGCAAACCTGCCTTTGGCTCGGCCAAATCAAGCTTCAAGACCGGTTCCCAAACCGGCGGCATGCTGCAGTGGCTGGGGCTGGCGTTCATTTTGCTGATCGCCGACCAGTTCACCAAGGTCTTGATCGTCGGCTTCTACCAACTCGGTGACAGCACGCATGTAACGAACTTTTTCAACGTGGTGCGCGTGCACAACAGCGGCGCCGCTTTTTCGTTTCTAGCGGGTGCAGGCGGCTGGCAGCGCTGGTTTTTCACGGCCATTGGCGTCGTGGCAGCAGCGGTTATTTTGTGGTTGCTCAAATCGCACGCGGGTCAAAAGCTGTTTGCTTTTGCCATGGCCTGCATATTGGGCGGCGCCATTGGCAACGTGATCGACCGGGTGATGTACGGCTACGTGGTCGACTTCCTGGATTTCCATTGGCACGGCTGGCATTTCCCGGCCTTCAACATCGCCGACAGTGCGATTACCGTGGGCGCTGCCTTCCTCATATTGGATGAGTTACTGCGGGTGCGGCGCGGACGCTAATCTGAACGAATCCTCACTGTTGATCGCAAAGCATGCTTTCCGCGTCAGTTAGGCCCACAGCGGCCTAACAATAGAAGTCAGCCTCAAACTTTCTTCTGCCTCAAAGGAATCCCGTTGAGAGCCACGGCACAGCGGCCACGATGACGGTTCCGAGCAGCAAAATCAGCAAATAACCGATGATGGGTCGAATGCCATCGTCTGGACTGACCCGGCCGATAGCACAGGCCGCGTAGTAGCCCACCCCCAGTGGCGGCGCAAACAGTCCCAATCCCATGGACAGCACCACCACCATCGCATAGTGCACTTCATGGATTTGCAGCTGGCGCGCGATCGGAAATAGCAGGGGTCCAAAAAGTACGATGGCCGGGATGCCCTCAAGCACAGAACCCAGCACAACGAAAGTAATGATCGACACGGTGAGGAACATCGGCGCACCACCCGGAAGCGCTTGCATCACTGCGGCCAGCCAGTTTGAAAATCCTGACTGGGTCAGTCCCCAGGCCATGGCGGTTGCGGTACCGATGATCAGCAGGATGGAACCTGAAAGCGATGCCGTACTGACCAGCAATGGCCCCAGCCGTTTCCAGTCAAACTGGCGGTAGACCAGCAGCCCGGCCAGCACGGCGTAGGCGATGCCAATGGTCGACACTTCGGTGGCCGTTGCCACACCTTCCACCACGGCAGCGCGAATCACCACCGGCAGGGCCAATGCGGGCAATGCAATGAGGCCCAGACGAACCACCTGCGTCCAGGGCGTGCGCGGCACATGGCTGACGTCCTCATGCCGATACCGATAACCCACCACCGCGCACAGCAGGAGTCCCAAGACCAGCGCAGGCAGCAGGCCACCGGTAAACAAGGCGGCAATCGAGACGCCGGTTACCGAGCCAATCGTGATCAAGACCAGACTGGGCGGCACGGTTTCAGTCTGGGCACCGGTGGCGGCCAGCAAGGCCACCAACTCGCCATCCTTGGCACCACGCTTGCGCATCTCAGGAAAAAGGGCGGGTGCAATGGCCGCCATATCGGCCGCTTTGGAGCCAGAAATGCCGGAAACAAGGTACATCGCCCCCACCAGCACATAGGACAGGCCGCCCTTCACGCCACCCAGAAAACTGGCCAGAAAATTCACCATGGCCCGCGCCATGCCTGTCATTTCGATGAGCAAGCCCAAAAATACAAACAGCGGAACCGCCAGCAGGATCAGGTGGGACATGCCCTCATCCATGCGCCCCACAATCACCGGCAGGGGTGTGCTGGTACAAAGAGCCAGGTAGCCGAAGGTGCCCAAACCAAATGCGAAGGCAATGGGAATTCCGGCAAACACACAACTCGCCACCACCCCCACAAAGAAGATGACCAGGTTGAGGCGGCCCAAATCTTCAAACAAGGGTTTGGCCAGCCAGAACACGGCTGCAATCAGGGCCGTTCCCGCCAGCCCCATCATCGCGTGCTTGAGATGGGTAACACGGGCCAGGCGCAAGGCCGCGAAAATGGCCATTAGGACGATGCCCGTGGGCAGCGCCGCAGCACGCCAGGCGTTGGAAATCTCCAGTGCCGGCGTGGTGATAAAAGCTTCTTCAGACGCATATTCCCAGGCGGGCCAGGCCACCATGGCCAGAAAAGCCAGGCAGGCGCTGGTGGCAAAAGCTTCCAGCAGGGCTGCCCGAGAACTGCTGGCCTTGCTGACCCAGGCCGTCATGCGCATGTGCTCGCCACGGCGCAAGGCCACCACCGAACCCAGCATGGCGAGCCAGAGGAACAACATAGAGGCCAGTTCATCCGACCACACCAGGGGCCGATGCAGGACAAAGCGGGAAAACACCCCGCTAAACAACACGGAAATGTCTGCCAGCACCAGCAGCGCTGCCGGGATTTCGACGAGCGCCCCCAACACGGACTCAATCCGGTTTAACCAAGGTCGTTGTGGGGGTGCTTGAAGTTCAGGTGCGGCAGTCATGTCATGCAAAAGACGTTATGGAAACAAGTTAAACACGGGGAACTGGCTCAAGCCAGTTTGCCGGTATTGGCTTCCAGAATCGCCCAGGCTTCATCCCCGTACTTGGCCTTCCATTCAGCATAGAAGCCGGCTTTTTGCAGATGTTCACGGAACGCTTGTGTCTTGGGCTGGTTGAATACCAGGCCCTTACTGGCCAGGTCTTTTTGCAATGACGCATTCATGTCGGCCACGTCGGCGCGTTCTTTCATACCTGCCGCATTGATGTGTTTGGCCACAATCACCTGCAAATCCTTGGGCAAACGCTCCCAGGCTTTGCGGTTGGACAGGAACCAGAAACCGTCCCACATATGGCTGGTCAGGGAGCAATACTTCTGCACCTCGTACAACTTGGCGGTGGAAATGATCGCCAAGGGATTTTCCTGGCCTTCGACCACTTTGGTTTGCAGCGCGGAATAAACCTCGCCAAAGTTGATGGAGGCAGGCGATGCATCGAAAGCCTTGAACATCGACGTCCACAAAGGGGACACCGGCACACGGATCTTGAAACCTTTTAAATCGGTAGGGCTGGTGATGGCTTTAGTGCTGGAGGTAATGTGCCTGAATCCGTTGTCCCAGATCTTGTCCATGGGCACCAGACCGGCCTTAACGATCTGGGCACGAATGTAGGCGCCCAGATTGCCGTCCATGGCTTTCCAGACCGCGTCATAGTCCGAAAACGCAAATCCGATGCCGCTAATCGATGTCGCCGGAACCAAGGTGGAAAGAATCAAACCGGACAGGGTAAAGAACTCAATGCCACCGGAGCGCAACTGGCTCAGCATGTCGGTGTCTGAGCCCAGCTGGTTGTTGGGAAACACCTGGATTTCAACGCGGCCATGGGTCTCAGCGCGAATGGCATCAGCCATTTCCTTGGCGCGCACATTCATGGGGTGGGTGACGGGCAGGTTGTTCGCGTACTTGTAAACAAACTCCGCTTTCTGGGCGAAGGCAGTGCCCATTGGCAAGGTCATGGCAGTCGCGCCAGCAGCAGCCAGCAGGGAGCGGCGGGATAATTTCATGGGGTTGTCTCCAGTTGATATTTTTTGTGCATTGGCGCCTGGAACGGGCTCAGCGCCATTAGATTATGGCGGTAAAGTCAAGCACCAAATTCACCACTCAATAGACCTATGACAACTGCACTTTCATTAACTCCTGTTGCCGTCGTGACCGGCGGCGCCCGTGGTATTGGCCTTGGCATTGCCCGCTGGTTTTTGACACGAGGCTACCGCGTCGCGCTGCTCGATATTGATGCGGCCACACTGGCACGCACCGACGCCGAATTGAACGACTCGGCACGCGTATTGGCGCTGGTTTGTGACGTGTCCAGCCCCGAGCAAGTTCAAAAATCGATTGCGCAAGTGGATAAAACCTTTGGCCGCATCGACTCACTGGTCAACAACGCGGGGATCGCCGTGTTCAAGACCATTGGATCCACGAGCTACGAAGAATGGCGCGCCGTCATGGCCACCAACCTCGATGGTGCCTTTTTGTGCACGCAGGCCTGCGTGCCCGCCATGCTGCGCAGTGGTGGCGGTAGCGTGGTGAATATTGCATCCATCTCCGGGCTGCGTGCCAGTACGCTGCGCGTGGCCTACGGCACCAGCAAAGCGGCTTTAATCCATCTGACCAAGCAGCAAGCGGCCGAGTTGGGCACCGTGGGCATTCGGGTCAACGCCGTGGCACCCGGTCCCGTAGAAACCGAAATGGCCAAGCTGGTACACAGCGTGGCGATTCGGTCGGATTACCACGACGTTATTCCGTTGAATCGCTATGGCTCGGTGGAAGAGATTGCGGCGGTGGCCGGTTTCCTGTGCAGCGCGGATGCCGCCTACGTCAACGGACAGGTGCTGGCTGTTGATGGTGGTTTCGAAGCGGCTGGCGTGGGCTTGCCAACGCTGCGCAAGATGGCCGCAGACTAAAACTCAATAGACAGAAATTTCCTCTGGCTACCGCCAAGAGCAATGGTGAGAATTTTAGAACTTTGCATGACATTTTGAGGCGCGAGTTCGTTGGGACCGCTGCTTCCTAAGATCACCACAAAGCAGGGGACATTTAAATCCTCAATAAGCGGCTTGGTTGTGAATTACGCATTTAGTATGTACATTATGCTAAACGTAATTAATTTTGATATGGTGAATTTTGAAACTGCGGCTTTTACGCCGGAGCCCATTGCGTCACAGGAAATCAAAAAAACTGAAGATGAAGCTCATGCTTAAAAATCAATCGTTCAAAAGTGAGTCAGGCTGCCCAATGGGGAAAATGGCTGCCGCCTTTGATCCTTTTGAAGCGGCTTACCATGAGGACCCCCCTGAATATGTGCGATGGGCAAGGGACCAAGAACCTGTTTTTTTTAGTCCCAAACTTGGCTATTGGGTGATCACACGTTATGAAGACATAAAGCCAATATTTCGTGACAACGTGACCTTCAGCCCATCGATTGCACTGGAAAAAATTACACCCAACAGCCAGGAAGCCAATGACGTCCTGGCCACTTATGGATACGCCATGGGTCGGACCTTGGTGAATGAAGACGAGCCAGCCCATATGGCTCGACGTCGTGTCCTCATGGAATCATTCACGCCAGAAGAATTGCTGCACCACGAACCCATGGTCAGAAAAATTGCCAGGGAGTATGTTGATCGCTTCATCAACGATGGCCAGGCTGATTTGGTCGATCAAATGCTGTACGAAGTGCCATTAACGATTGCTTTGCATTTCCTCGGAGTTCCAGAAGAAGATGCCGGTATGTTGCGCAAATACGCAGTTGCACATACTGTCAATACTTGGGGTCGGCCCAAGCCAGAACACCAGTTGGAGGTGGCGCATGCCGTTGGCAACTTTTGGCAATACGCAGGAAAAGTCCTCGAAAAGATGCGTCTTGATCCTTCCGGTAACGGATGGATGAAGTACGGAATTCGAAAACAAGCGGAGTATCCCGAGGTCATCACAGATTCCTACCTGCATTCGATGATGATGGCGGGGATTGTGGCGGCGCATGAGACGACATCTCTCGCCACAACCAATGCGGTAAAACTGCTACTTCAACATCCCAGTGCATGGAAAGAAATATCTGAAGATCCAAGCCTGATTTCAAACGCAGTTGAAGAGTGCTTACGTTTCAGCGGTCCCATCGCGGGATGGCGCAGATTGACAACAAAAGATGCCAAGGTTGGTGGCTTGGACATTCCTTCAGGATCAAAGCTCTTGATCCTCATGTCGTCGGCTAACCATGACGAACGTTATTTTTCAGACCCTGAAATTTTCAATATCAGAAGGGAAAACGCGAGCGAGCATCTCTCCTTCGGTTATGGATCTCACCAGTGCATGGGAAAGAATCTGGCCCGATTAGAGTTGCAAATTTTCTTGGAAGAATTAAGCCGACGCATACCGCACATGAAGTTGGCGAAACAGACGTTTACGTACTTGCCCAACGTTGCGTTCAGGGGGCCAGAACACCTCTTGGTAGAGTGGGATCCAAAGCTAAATCCTGAGGCAAAAAATCCTAACTTGCTTAAGGAAAAATTTGGCGTTCGTTTAGGCGAACCGTCCAAACAAGCGATATCGCGGATGATGACAGTCAGCAGCGTGAATGCCCTCACAAAAGACATTGTGAAGATCAGCTTGACAACTGCTGACGGAAAGGCCTTGCCAAAGTGGACGCCTGGCGCACATATTGACGTTGAATGTGGCGCTGCCAGCCTCTCACGGCAGTATTCCTTGTGCGGTAATCCTGAAAACACGGGAGCACTCGAAATTGCGGTGCAGCGAGATCCAAACAGCAGAGGTGGCTCAGCGTGGATTCACGACCATGTAAAAACAGGTGATCATCTCAAGATCCGCGGACCTCGTAATTACTTCCGTTTTGACGATCAATGCAAGAAAGCGGTTTTCATCGCAGGCGGAATTGGAATAACGCCTATTCATGCAATGGCACGTTTGGCAAAGATGAATGGAATTGATTACGAAGTTCATTACAGTGGCAGTACCCGGGCTTCAATGTCTTTTCTGGCTGAGTTGTCGGCGCTTCATGGCGAACGCTTGCACGTCTATGTCAAAGCGGAGGGTCGGCGAAACGACTTGAAAACACTGATCGAGCGCACAACCGTGGATGCGCAGTTTTATGCCTGTGGTCCAGAGCGCATGCTGGATGAGCTTGAGAAATATTGTGCTGACAGGCCTGAAGGCGCCCTCCACATCGAGCATTTCTCATCAAAACTCGGTTCGCTTGATCCCTCTAAAGAATCAGAATTTGAAGTTGAGTTGAAAGACTCTGGGTTGGTTATCACCGTTCCGAGAGATCAAACAATATTGCAGGCACTGCGCAACTTTAATATTGATGTGCAAAGCGATTGTGGTGAAGGCTTGTGTGGCTCCTGTGAAGTGCGCGTTCTTGAAGGTCAGATTGACCATCGCGACGTGGTCCTCACACGTGCCGAACGCAGTGCAAATGACAAAATTTTGGTTTGCTGCTCAAGAGCGAGCGGTGGCTCAAAATTGGTACTTGAACTTTGAACCTGATAGGCCAATCCACAGGACTCAGGTCGATGCTCGGATGCCATGCTTTGGCAAAATTTCATTGATTGATAACATAAAACAGTATGTAATTCTCAACGGCAGTAAGGACTTGTATGCTTGAAACTGCGACTGACTTTCAAAGTCGAAGGATTCACGGCTGCAACAACACATTAACAACAAAGGAGACAGACATGAAGGTAGCGTTTTTGGGTATTAGGAAATTTTTGGTTTCTTCGCAGATGATTGCACTCGGCATGGGTGCATCTATCGGAATAGCCTATGCTGAGGAGCCGATCCGCATCGGATCGTTTCTCTCGGTCACGGGGCCCGCAGCATTTCTGGGCGACCCGGAACTTAAGACACTTAAGCTCTATGTTGAAAAAATTAACAGCCAGGGCGGGGTCTTGGGACGAAAGCTAGAACTGGTTCACTACGACGATGGAGGTGACGCAAGCAAAGCCAATGGCCTGGTGAAAAGACTTATTGAGTCCGACAAAGTCGATTTCATTGTAGGAGGATCAACTACCGGAACAACGATGTCAGCGGCGCCACTTATTGAAAAGGCTGGCATCCCTTTCGTCTCACTCGCAGGGGGCCTCATCGTCGTCGACCCTGTTAAAAAATGGATTTTCAAAACCCCGGGCTCAGACCGTCATTCCATTGAGAGAATCATGGACGACATGAAGAAAAAGGGAATTTCAAAAATAGGTTTGATGACGGAAACCTCGGGATTGGGACAATCCAGTAAGGCTGAAGCCCAAAAAGCGGCTCCAAAATATGGAATCACGTTTGTTGGTGAAGAAGCTTATGGACCCAAAGATACAGACATGACACCACAGTTGACTCGTCTTCACAATGCATCTGGTGTGCAAGCCGTGGCTGTATTTGGATTCGGACAAGGTCCTGCCGTTGTGACAAAAAACTATGCTCAACTTGCTATCAAGCTTCCACTGTATCAAACCCACGGTGTGGCATCAAACGAATTTATTCAACTTGCAGGCAAAGCAAGTGAAGGCGTCCGAATGTCTTCGCCTGCCTTGCTAGTTGTTGATGAATTACCAGCCAGCGACCCCCAAAAGTCTGTACTTGTTGCTTACCGTGATGAATACAAGAAGTTCTACAAGGAGGAACCTTCTACATTTGGTGGCTACGCTTATGACGGCTTAACAATTGTCATTGATGCCATTAAAAAATCAAAAGATGTGAACAAAGAAAAGGTTCGGGATGCGATTGAAAATACCAAAGGCTACGTCGGTACTTCAGGTGTGATCAACATGTCTGCCACTGATCACATGGGGCTTGATTTAGGTAGTTTTCGCCTGCTAGAAATCAAACAAGGAAAATTTACACTGGTGCGCTAAGTTGTGTTTGAAGCGAGCCCAAGGGTTCGCTTCAATTTTTATTCTTGAAATAATTACCCTACAAAGTCAGAATTGAACAGCCCGTGGTCTTGCGCGCTTCCAGATCACGATGAGCCTGCTGCACATCTTCCAGCTTGTAACGCTGATCAATCCGAATGGTGACCTTGCCGCTGGTAACCGCTTCAAACAAATCATCTGCCATGGCCTGCGTGCTTTCACGTGTTGCAATGTGGGTGAAGAGGGTCTGACGGGTCAGGTACAAAGAGCCTTTGGGGCCCAGCATGCCGGGGGCCATCGGCGCCACTGGGCCAGAGGCATTGCCAAAACTGGCCATCAGACCAAACGGAGCGAGGCAGTCCAGCGACTTGTCCCAAGTATCTTTGCCCACTGAGTCATACACCACCTTGACACCCTTGCCACCGGTGATTTCTTTGACGCGGGCCAAAAAGTCTTCTGTTGAATAGTTGATGACGAATGCCGCGCCGTGCTCTTTGGCCAGCGCACATTTGGCGTCTGAACCCGCAGTGCCAATCAGCTGCAAGCCCATGGCGCGCGCCCACTGGCAGGCGATCAAGCCAACACCACCGGCAGCGGCGTGAAACAACACGTAGTCGCCGGGATTCAAACCGCCCTGGGGCTGGGTGCGCTTGAGCAGGTACTGCGCGGTCAAGCCCTTGAGCATCATGGCAGCTCCGGTCTCAAACGAGATCGCATCAGGCAACTTGCACACGCACTTGGCCGGCATCACGCGCAATTCGCAGTAGCTGCCGGGGGGCTGGCTGGCATAGGCGGCGCGGTCGCCCACTTGCAGGTGGGTCACACCTTCACCCACGGCTTCAACGACACCGGCGGCTTCCATGCCCAATTGCAGAGGCATCGCCATCGGGTACAGGCCGCTGCGCTGGTAGACGTCAATAAAGTTCAGGCCCACGGCATGGTGCCGGATACGGATTTCACCGGGTCCGGGCTCACCCACAGTTACCGTGACGAGTTTGAGCTGTTCCGGCCCTCCGTTTTGATCAATACAAATGGCACGAGAGATGAAAGAAGTCATTTTGAGCGTCCGGTAAATGAATGAGTTGGCATGTTGCCATGAAACGATTCACTTCGGCGCCACGGGGACGAATAGGCTTGTCACGCGATGCCCTATAACCAGCCCCCAGCTGATTTGCTACCCTCAAGGCATGCACATGAGACTAACGCCCACTTCTGCCCTGCTCCTTACCTTGCCGCCCCTGCTCTGGGCGGGCAACGCCGTGGTGGGCCGCCTCATCAGCGACTTGGTGTCGCCCATGACCCTGAATTTTTTACGCTGGGTACTGGCCTTTGCCCTGCTGTTGCCGCTGGCGGGCAAGGTGTTGCGTCCGAACAGTTTGCTGTGGCCGCACTGGCGTCGATTTTCGCTGCTGGGCTTGCTCAGTGTGGGCGCCTACAACGCCTTGTTGTATCTGGCGCTCACCACCTCCACGCCGATCAATGTCACGCTGGTGGGCTCCAGCATGCCGGTCTGGATGCTGCTGATCGGGCGCCTCTTTTTTGGGGTGCTTATCTCACGGCGCCAGTGGCTGGGTGCCGCGTTGTCGATCTCAGGCGTGATGTTGGTCCTGAGCCGGGGCCAGCTTGAACTGCTGCTGCAAGTGCATCTGGTGCCGGGTGATTTGTACATCCTGCTGGCCTCGGCATGCTGGGCCTACTACAGCTGGATGCTGGCACACCCCACCACCGAGCCGCAAACCATTCGCACCGACTGGTCAGCTTTTTTACTGGCCCAAGTGGCGTTTGGTCTGGCTTGGTCAGGTTTATTTGCGGGTAGCGAATGGGCGATCGGCCAAGCTCACATCAGCTGGGGCTGGCCGCTGGCTGGCGCCCTGGTTTTTATTGCGGTGGGCCCGGCGCTGATGGCTTTTCGCGCCTGGGGCGCCGGTGTCGCGCGGGCTGGTCCAGCCGCCGCAGGCTTTTTCTCCAACCTGACACCACTCTTTACCGCCCTGCTCTCCACGGCCTTTTTAGGCGATACGCCCAAGCTGTATCACGTGCTGGCGTTCATTCTGATTGTGGGCGGTATCGTGGTGTCTTCGCGGCGCTAGGCCGGGCTGACCGGAAACAGCAGGGTGACAGCAGTACCCTGCCCCAACTGGCTTTCAATTTCGACACATCCCCGGTGGATGTCAACGATCTCTTTGACAATGCTCATACCAAGCCCGGTGCCCGGCACTTGGCCTGAGGCATCGGCGCGGTAAAAACGTTCACCCACGCGCTTGAGTTGCTCTGGCGTCAGACCCATACCCTGATCCACGATACGAACCGCCACCTGCGAACCACGTGGCTCAACGATGATGCTCACTTCACCCCCCAAAGGTGAGTATTTGTAGGCGTTGGAGAGCACATTCAAAATCGCTTGCTGAACTTTTTTGTGATCTGCCAAAATTATCATGGGCAATGCCGGGGCGATCAGACGGGGAACCGGGCGCCCTGCTGGCAATTTGAATCCACGCACCACGTCCTCCACCAGCGCCTGCACCTGGATTTCCTTGAATACAAAATCTTGTCCGCGTCGTGCCTCGATTCGGGCCAGATCCAGCAACTCATTCAAGATGGATGACAATAATTCAGCCTGCTTATGAATAATCGTTAAAAATTCCTTGCGGCTCGCCTCATCAAATTCCTGGGTTAACAAGACTTCTGCAAACCCGTAAATACTGGCCATCGGCGTGCGCAGTTCGTGTGCAGCGGTGGACAAAAACTCGCTCTTCATCCGGTCTACTTCGGTCTCGCGGGTAATGTCATGCAGGAAAAGGATCTGCGTCACACTTTCACCCGGCGATTCGTGCAGCCCAACCTCTATCACCCGTTGGCTCGCGTCTGCCAACTCAATCTTCTGGCGCTGTTCACGGCCAACCGCTGCAGTAGATACCGAAGTAAGTCCGCTTTGATTCAAGTCGCGTAGCGCAGCAATCCCTTTGAAGCTCGCCGAAGGCAAACAAACCTGCGACAAGCGGTCAGAAAACTCTCGCTCATCCAGACCCATCACATCTTCCGCAGCAATACCTACCATGCGAGAGAAAGTCGGGCTCACATATTTGACGCAATGCGTACTGTCGAATGAAATGAAACCATCTGGACTCAGGTCAAAGATACCCCGCAGGTGAGCCGAGTGTTCAAACACGCGTGCCTCAGCCATTCGCCGTGAAGTGATGTCCAGGCGATTGCCGACAATGTAGCCACTGGGCGTGCGCTGCTCCACAATCAGCAGCCAGCGACCATCATCCAGCCTTTGTTCAATTGCCTCGCCATCGGCGCGCTGATGTTGCTCAACACGGTGGCGCACCCACTCGTCAACGCGCCCCATCGCTGCGCTGTATTGCCCGCGCTCGGCCCCGCGACGGATGATCTCTTCGAACGTCTTGCCCGGCACGATCAGGTCACGGCTGGTTTCATAAAAACTGCGATAGGCCTCATTGCACAGCATGAGCCGGTCTGATTCGTCGTAGATCGTGAACCCCTGCGCGATGCTGCTCACGGCCTCGCGCAAAAGCTTGTCTGATTTTTCGGCGCTTTGCTGGGCATCAAGCCGCATCTCGCTTTCGGCCCGAAGAATCTCACGACTCTCGCCCAGCTGCTCTGCCATGCTGTTAAAAGCCAGTGCGGTTTGAGCTAACTCATCATTCCCCTTGACGGGCACCCGGTACGCAAGATCACCCGAAGCAAAGCGGTAACTGGCCTTGCGCAATGCCACCAACTGTCGCGCCAGATAACTCCCCAGCAACCAGGAAAACAAGGCCACCAGCAGCAACTCAAACCCTGCAATGCTGGCAGCCCATCGCCACGCAGAGGCCAGTAACAAAGACAGAGGCGCGGTGGACACACCAATCTGAACAGCGCCGTGGTGTATACCCCCCGCGATCACTGGCGTCGACTCATCGAAGATGCCATCGTTGACTTGCGCAATGTTGGCTTCTTTGTGAAAAGATCGGCCCAAAACCTTGGCATCACCCTGCTGCGCCAGTACCTGACCGCTGGCATCAATGATGCGAACATACTCAATTTGCCCCGAAGCCATGGCCTCACTCACCAGACTGTCCAAGGTCGCCAGATCTTGCGAAATGACAGCATCCTTCGCTGCCACGGCAATCAATTTGCCGCCGAGTTGCACCCTTCGAGTCAGCTCGACTTCATTGGACTCACGCAAAACCGACAGAGCGCTGCCGACCAAAACGGCAAGCAGCGCGATCTCAATCAGCGCCACGCCAAGAATGGTTTTAGTCCGAAAACGCATGTTTACTGTCGGCCGTAACGCTCAAGTAAATCTATGTCGAGGGCACGAATATCGTTCCAGTCCTTGTCCTGGGCAGGCGCCACACCTTTAAAAGCCAAAGGTGCCAGCAGACGCTGCCCAACTTCGTCTTTGCCAAGTGACGCCATCGCGGCCATGACCCGGGTGAGCACGTCCGCAGGCACACGGGGGTGCGCAGCAAAAGCATGCGGCGTATAGGCCGGCGTTTCGGTGAGCACCCGCAGCGCATCCCGAACTTCGACCGGAGCCGTCTCAAAGGTACGATAAATTCCTCCACCAGCTTCCTGCAAACCAGAGGCGACCGAGCGGTAAACGGAATCATGCGAAGCCACAAACTTGGCTTCAATAGGAATCTTCAAACGACCGAACTCAGCCTGAGGCAATATGCTTGCCGCAAATGCCGCAGGTGCCGGGAACACCACGGTTTTGCCGGCCAGATCAGAAGGCTTGCGGTAAGGGCTGTCCTTCTTGACCACCAAAATGCCTTTTATCTTTCGATCTTGTTCCTTGGCAAAAGCCCGGTAGCCCGCCGACGAATGGAAGACCACGTAATGGTAGGGATTCATGTAGGACAGGTCGTATTCTCCCCGGCCCAAACGCTCCTCAAAAACAGGAATGCTGGGCGCGGTCTTGAACACCAGCAGCACATTTGAGCGCCGACTGATCTCAGCCAGCAACGGGCCCCACTCCTCGGCGATTCGGGTGGCAGATTGCTGCGGTACCACACCAAAGGTCAGGGATTTTTGGTCAGTTTGGGCGTGAACTGCGGGCACCGCTAGCAGCCCTATGACGGACGAGACAACCCCAACAAGTCGCAGCAGGTGCGCACGGTACTTCATATCAACTTCCTTATCCAATCAAGGGCAACCACAAGGTCACGGTCGTGCCAACTCCTGCATTACTGGACAGTTCAATCTCACCGTCATGCAACTCGATGATCTCTTTCACAATGCTCATACCCAATCCGGTACCCGGAATATTGCCCGACGTGTCTGCTCGGTAAAAGCGCTCGAATACGCGTTCTAGTTGGGCGGGTGTCATGCCAATGCCTTGATCTATAAATCGTATGCCTATACGCCTCCCCACTCCGGCGGCAAAGGGCGTGGTGATCAGTTCAATCGTCACTTGGCTGGTGGCGGTCGAGTATTTGTAGGCGTTGGACAGGACGTTTAAAAACGCCTGCTGCACCTTCTTTTGGTCGGCCTTGATATACAGCGACTCGACTGGCAGCACCAACTTGGGGGCTTCACGCCACGAGGGTTGTTTGAAACCGTGCACGGTCTCTTCGATCAGGGCTTGCACATGCGCCACCTCAAAGACAAAATCTTTGCCACGGCGAGCTTCAATGCGAGCGAGGTCCAGCAACTCATTCAAAATGGAGGCCATCAAACCTGACTGTTTGAAAATAATGCTGAGGAACTCTTTACTACTCTCTGCATCCAGTTCCTGAGTCAGTAACACTTCGGCAAATCCGTAAATACTGGCCATCGGGGTACGTAACTCGTGGGCCGCCGTTGACAAAAACTCACTCTTCATTTGGTCCACTTCGGACTCATGAGTCACATCACGAAAATAAAGGATCTGTGACACCATGCTGGCCTCACTCGAACGCAAACCCACCTCAAGAATACGCTTGCCGCCATGCACCACTTCAATGAACTCTCGCCCTCCCGACTTGTCAGTAACTCTTTTTTTGCGTAAAGCATCAAAACCTCGAAATTTCCCAGTCGGCAGGCACAGGTCCACCAGAATGTCTGTAAATGCGACTTCATCCAGGCCATTCACCTGCGAAAAGTCAATCCCGGTCATACGTTTGAATGCAGGGCTCACGTAGGACACCCGGCGTGCTTCATCAAACGACACAAAACCATCCGGGCTCAGCTCAAAAATTGCATTCAGCAACTGGGATTGCATCGCCAAGGCCTGTTCAGTCTTCTTGCGATCATTGACCTCGACAAAACTACCCACCATGCGCAAAGGCACCCCTTCGTCATTGCGCTCCACCACATCGCCCCGGTCCAGCACCCAGACAACGGAACCATTTTCCAAACAGATGCGGTGTTCGCTGCGGTAAGGTGCTGTGCCAGCCAGACAGGATTGAAGTCGCTCCTTGACATCAGCTGAATCGTCAGGATGCAACAAGCCAACGAATGTTTCCAGTGGGTGCGACAAGTAGTTGTCATCCAGCCCCGCAATGACGCACCAACGATGGTTGTGCGTCACGATGCCGGTTGGTATGTCCCAATCCCAAATGCCTTCGCGTGTGGCGTCTAGCACATAGTTCAGCCTGCGTTCACTTTCCTCAAGTCGCTTTTGAACCCGCTTGAGTTCAGTCACATCATTGGCAATGACGAGAATCTGTTTTTTACCATCGGCAGTCGTAATCGGTTTCTTGATGGACTGGTAATAGGAGACCTCACCGGTGGTGGTGTTGGTGGATTCCTCCAGAACCACTTGCGTTTCGGTTTGCGACATGATGCTGCGCACATTTTTCAGGAAGAAATCAACCTGTTCGGTATTCGGGTTGAATGCCCCGTCGTCCTTGCCCACCAAGTTCTCCGGCGTGGTGCCATACAGGTCTGCCAGAGCCCGATTACCGATCAAAAACTTACCATCCCAGTCCTTCATCAAAATGATGTTGGGGTTTTCATCGATCACCGTGCGCAACATGGCGTTCGCCGCCAGCAATTCTGACTTAAGGTCCAGGGAATGGGATTTCATGCTTTTCCTTTAGCTGCCGTAAGACGTAGCAGCATCTCCACCAATTTGGGTAGGTTAAAGGGCTTACCCATGTGATCGTCCATACCGGCCTTTAGGCAAAGGTCCCGGTCGGACGCCATGTCGTTGGCGGTCAGGGCAATGATCGGTAGCGCCGTCATGCCTAGCTCAGTGCGAATGGCGCGCGTGGCGGTATAACCATCCATAACCGGCATCTGGACATCCATTAGCACCGCATCAAAGGGGAATTCAGCGGCAATGATCGCTTCGACACCTAATTTCCCATTGCCCGCAACGACCACGACAGCCCCTTCGCTGCGCAGCAGTTCGCGCGCCACGATTTGATTAATGAGGTTGTCTTCCACCACCAACAATCGCAGGCCTTCCAGACGGTGCTGCCTGGCGGCTCTGTCATTGATCGCCATATCCGGGTCTACCGGCATCCGGTCAGTGGCAGTTAAGCTGATAGTGAAGTGAAACCGGCTGCCCTTGCCAAGCACACTTTCGACATCCAGCGCACCGCCCATGAGCGCCACCAATTGCTTTGAAATTGACAGTCCCAGACCGGTGCCGCCAAAGCGTCGTGTCAGGGAGCCATCGGCTTGCGTAAACCCAGTAAAAATGAGCTCAAGATGCTCAGGAGCAATGCCTATGCCGGTGTCGAGCACCGAGAAAAGTAGCGTCGTGTCCGCGCCTGTTTGCGCCAGCTTTTTAATTTGAATAACAACTTCCCCTTTCTCTGTGAACTTGACGGCATTGCTACTCAAGTTAAGCAACACCTGATTCAGACGCAGGGCATCTCCTACAAAAGCCTTGGGGAGGGTGGGATCAATGTCAATACGCACAGCCACAGGCTTGCCCCCGACCCCGCCCGCCACGCTGCCCCACAGGTCATGAACCAATCGATCAACCCGGAACGGCTGCAGATCCAGGGTCATCTTGTTGGCTTCCATTTTGGAAAAATCCAAAATGTCATTCAGCAAACCCAACAGGGACTTGGAGGCGCCATCGGCCTTGCTGATGTATTCCTGTTGGCGCGGTGTCAGTTCGGTTTTTTGCAAGAGCTTAAGCATGCCCAGAATGGCATTCATGGGCGTGCGAATTTCATGGCTCATATTGGCCAGGAATTGACTCTTGATGAGTGAGGCGGCCTTTGCGGCTTCTGTCGTTTCGACCAGTTTTGTGATGTCTGTACGGATAGAGACATATTGCTCAATCACCCCTGACTCGTTGAAAACGGGGGTGATTTGGGTGTCGTACCACCTCAAGGCGCCACTCTTGGTTTGATCGCAAACCACATCACGCCAAACCTGACCTGAAGCAATCGTTTTCCACATTCCGGTCCAAAACTCGGACGACTGAACATGAGATCTGAAAATACGGTGATTTTGCCCTATCAGCTCCTCGCTCGTATAGCCACTGGCGCTCACAAACAAATCATTGGCGTAAATGATGTCACCTGCTGGATCGGCTATGGACACCAGCGAATAATCCGAGATGGCGTTGATCAGCGACTGCGACTCCTGATAGGCATGAAGAAGCTGATCATTCACCGACTGCTGCTCAGAAACGCTCAGAGCATGAAGGTCGTTTAACATTATTTTTCTCTCCCTGATAGATGATGACACGACTAGATGGTTGAAGCCATAAAGTCTGCCTTTTTTTGTAATTCTTCATCTGTATCAGCAATTGAACTCGCGATGAACTGAAATTCAGCGCTTTGCGCCAAAAAGGCATCTACGACATCCGGATCGAAATGTTTTCCACGCCCCTCAATAATGATCTTGGCAGCTTTCGCATGGGTCATGCCATCTTTATAGACACGTCGACAAACCAGCGCGTCATACACATCAGCCAGGGCCATTAAGCGTGCTGAAATAGGAATGGCATCCCCCACCAATCCTTGCGGGTAACCTGATCCATCCCACTTTTCGTGGTGGGAGTAAACAATTTCTTTGGCGACCTCCAGGAACTCAATATTTTGACCTGCCATTTTTTGAGCATTATTCAGCGCATCACGACCTAGCCGCGGATGGTTTTTCATGATTTCATATTCTTCAGGCTCGTAGCGACCGGGCTTGAGCAAAATCTTATCGGGGATGCCCACCTTGCCAATGTCATGCAACGGGGCACTTTTAAACAGTAGCTCCACCATGTCAGCATTTAAAAAATCTGAGAACCGGGGATGTGTTCTGAGTTGATTGGCCAACACCCGCATGTAATGCTGAGTTCGTTTGAGGTGGTTCCCCGTATCCGCGTCGCGCGTCTCTGCCAGCGATGCCAGCGCAAGAATAGTCACATCTTGCAAGGCCTCAAGTTGGCGCGAACGCTTAGTCACCTCAAACTCCAGATACTCATTACTGACACGCAGGGTTCTGGCGGTAGAGGCATCCACAAAATGGGCTTTTACCCTGGACAGCAAAATCAGGGGGCTGATGGGCCGTGTGATGTAGTCCACCGCACCGAGTTTCATACCTAGTTCCTCACTTTCGATCTCCGATCGGCTGGTGAGAAAAATGATGGGAATGTTGCGCGTAAAGGGGTCGGCCTTCAGCAAGCGACAAACCTCGTAGCCATCGAGATCGGGCATCATGATGTCAAGCAAGATCAGGTCAGGTTGCTCTTCACTGACGACCTTGAAAACTTTTGCCCCCCGGTTGACCGCCTTGACGGTGTATGACTCATGCAACAGGTTGGCAATTAGCGACAAATTGTTGGGAGAATCATCCACCACCAGGACAGTGGGTTTAACGGCTAAAAATAAATCCATCTTAGGGTTTGCAATCAAGGTTAATTTGCGCGGCACTGACCGCTCTCTGGAGTTCGCACAAGGCCAACTCATACTCAAAATCCTGCACCAGTCGCTGTAACGATTCAAATCTATCGCCCATCCCCTGGCGGAGCAGCGAGGCATTAGCTTGCAGACATACATCGGCTTCTACATTACATGCCTGCAACAACACCGCCAAGGTGCGACAGACATCAGCCCAACGCTGGACATCCCAATCAATAGCAAGCACATAGGCGGGCTGAACCACAATGGGAAAGTCCTGGCGAATGTTACGCACCAGTTCGCTCAGGTGTTGCTCCAAGGGTCCAAGCAATGACTCCAGCACATTTTCAGCCAACTCGTGAGACAACGCTTTTTCAAGATCATCACTGAGATCACGGCAACGGTTGGCACCCAGGTTGGCGGCCACCCCCTTCAAGGTATGCGCCGCACGCTCGGCTTTGACAGGGTCGCCATCGGCCAGCGCATCGCGCACCTGCTGCGGCACCATCGGCATGCTGGAAGCAAATTGATGCAACAAGTGGGTGTAGAGCGTGCGATTACCGGCACAGTGGCGCAGGCCTCGTGCCACATCGATACCATCCATCGCCCGCGACTCAGCACCCACCCCAACCGGGCGCCAGCGCGCCAGGCAGCGGTACAAGGCATCAGGATCAATCGGCTTGGTCAAGTGCTCATTCATGCCCTCGCTGAGACAGCGGGCACCTTCTTCTGCCGAAGCGTGCGCAGTGAGAGCGATGATCGGAACAGCCTTGAAGCGTGCCTGCTTGCGCAACAGCAGGGTGGCCTGATGCCCATCCATCACCGGCATCTGCAAATCCATCAAGATCACCGACCAGGGCAAGGGATCGGGCGCACTTTGAAGCATGTTCAGGGCCTGCTGTCCATTGGCTGCCACTGACACCTGCACACCCACCGACTGCATCAATTCCGTGGCAATTTGCTGATTTATTTCGTTGTCTTCAACGAGCAGCACAGTCATTCCAACAAGTGCTGTAGGGATGGTGTCTTCGGCCATTTTTGGAGGAATCGCGTGTAATTCCGGGCGAATGAATTCAGCCAGCGTGTCCCACAGACGTGATTGGCTGATGGGCTTGTCAAGAAAGGCCGTCACACCAGCCTGAAAGCCTGCGGCGCGCACTTCATCGGCTCCAAACGCGGTCACCATGATCACCTGGGGTCGGTGGTGCAAAGGCATTTCGTGGGTAATACGCCTTGAAGCCTCCACCCCATCCATTTCTGGCATACGCCAGTCCATCAACACCATTTCAAATGGATCTGCATCATCTGAATCCTGAAGTGCATTCAGACCAGACTTCGCACTTTCAACATTTTCAACACGCATACCGAGTGCCAACAGTTGTTCAGTCAGTATTTGACGGGCATCGGGGTTGTCATCGACCACCAGCACACGCATTCCTTTGGCAGTGGTGCAGGGAACGCAGGCGTGACGACTCTGATCCGACACACCCAGCCAGACCGTAAAAGCAAAGGTACTCCCGACGCCCGGATGCGACTCAACTCCAATATGGCCCCGCATCATTTCTACAAAACGTTTGGAGATAGCCAACCCCAGCCCGGTGCCTCCAAATCGGCGCGTGGTTGAACTGTCGGCCTGGGTAAACGCCTCAAACAAATGGGACGATTGCTCGGGCGTCATCCCTACGCCGGTATCCGTCACAGACACCTTCAACTCAACCTCGTTGCGGGTCTGCTGAACGGCCAGAATTTCAACCTTGACCTGGCCTTTTTCAGTAAATTTAACGGCGTTGTTGACCAGATTGATCATCACCTGCTTGAAGCGCAACGCATCGCCCACCAAATTTTCTGGCACGCCAGGTGCTACGTGAATGAGTAATTCCAAACCTTTGATGCTGGCCTGCTGCGACACCAAGGTCGACACATCGTCCAGTACATCGTCCAGCCAGAATGGCAAGCTTTCCAAGCTCATCTTATTGGCTTCAATTTTCGAAATATCCAGGATGTCGTTGATAAGAAGCAGCAGCGCAGTGCCTGCAGAATTGACTTTTTTTAGATAATCTCGTTGCTTGAAAGACAAGTCGGTCTTGAGGGCCAGATTCGACAACCCAATAATGGCATTCATGGGCGTTCGGATTTCATGGCTCATATTGGCCAAAAACTCTGATTTAGCCCGCGTCGCTTCTTCAGCCTGCTGGCGCGCCGCATTAATCACATCGTGCTGTAGACGCAACTCCTCCGCCAGGGTTTTTGTCTGGATCAGCAAATCATGCGAGACCTGGTTGCGGGCCAATATTTCCAGATTGAGCGCAATCAGGGGCATCACTTCCTCAAGCAAGGCATCCTGGCGGGCCCGAAATGCATCGATACTGCCCAACTCAATCACAGCCAGCACAGTGCCATGCGCATTGCACACGGGTTGAATACGAACCCGGTGCGGAGCGCTGTCAAGCAAGCCTGAGCGGATCCGCAAGCTGGTCTCGGGGAGTTCATTGAGGTGAATCGGTTTGCCTTCGCGGGCGCACTGCCCCACCAAGCCATCGTTCAAGCCAAACTCAAGCACCAGAGCCTCCGGATTAGCGACCCCGCTACCCCCCTGGTAACGGTACTTGCCTGTGGCTTTCTCCAACACATAGAGCAAGCCCACCTGGGAGTCGGTCAGGTAGGTGAGTTGCACCATCAAGATGTTGGCAAACTCACTGTAGCTGTCAATGGCCTGAACACAGGAACCTATATTGGCAGCGCATGACTTGACCCAGCGCTCCACTTCTGCCTGTTGCGCCGCCTGCTGTAACACCGTAAGTGCACGGGCCATGTCACCGATTTCATTTTCAAAATCAATATTGGCAATGGGTAGTTCCAACTGACCCGCGGCAAGGTTTTCGATGCTCTTTTGCAGTCGCCCGGAGGGTCGACTCAAGGAAATACCCAGCAACCAGCCCGAACCTAATCCCGCGATAACACCCCCGAACAGTAGTCCGAGAGTCCAAAGCTGAATTTTTCTGGAAAAGGCAACCGCATCGACCGCAGCTTGTTCAGCCACGGCCTCTTTGCGAACCACCAGTTCACTCATGCGCCGGTCAGTTTCTGCAAACACCTTCATATTTTCAGGACTGGCTAAAAACTGAATGACTTCTTTACTGAAAAACTGTTTATCTTTCTCCAGCAAGGTCAACGCATGGTCCACGTTGCGGTTGTATTGAATCAATAAATCTTGAATATCAGACAAATGCTGCTTGCCTTTGGGATGCGTAAACACCTTCGCGCTTGATTCAAGAGCGTGGCGCATCCGGGTTCGAGCTTCCGTGAGCGCTTCAAATGCCAACTCGCGGTTTTTGGCGTCAGGCGCCAAAATCATTTGGCGCAAGGAGCGACCCACCTCCATCAGATGAATGTTTGCTTCCTTGATTTGCGAAATGCCCTGCAACTCAAAGTCGTACATGCGTCTGACTTCATCAGCCTGCACACGTGCGCTGTAAATCGACTGCAAGCCAATCATCACGACGATCACCAGCAGAGACCCCAAACTCAGCACCAGCTTGGTCTGCAACTTGATTTTCTCGAAGTGATTCAGCAAGTTCTTCATTTTGTGTGTTTCGCTTAACAGGGCAGGCAAACGCTAACCGTCGTACCTTGCCCTGGTGTGCTGACCAGCGATAACTGGCCTCGATGAAGCTCAACAATTTCTTTGACGATGCTCATGCCCAATCCGGTACCAGATATCCGGCCCGAAGCATCTGCGCGGTAAAACCGCTCGCACACACGGCTCAGTTGTTCAGACGTCATGCCAATCCCTTCATCCGTGATGTGAATACATGCCTGCGGCTCTTGTCCAGCTAGAGTCTTCAATTCAATCCGAATCACCACGGCACCTCCGGCGGGCGAATATTTATAGGCATTGGAGAGTATGTTTACAACCACCTGTCGAAGCTTGCCAGAGTCTGCCATGACCAACAAAGGATTGTCTGGCTGCAGACTAAAGTCGGGGGCGGCGCGACCCACTGGCGCCCGAAAGGATTGACTGATGTCAGCGACAAGCGTTTGAATATTTACCTGGGTGTACCGAAAATCTTTGCCACGCCGAGATTCAATCCGTGCCAAATCCAGCAGCTCATCAAGAATCTTGGCCATCAACTTGGATTGGTTGTAGATAATTTTTGCAGATTCCTGCTGTGCCTCTGCATCCAGATCCTGCGTCAGCAGCAGTTCTGAAAAACCAAAAATACTGGCCATCGGCGTACGCAATTCATGGGCGGCAGTGGCCAGAAATTCACTTTTCATGTGATCAATCTCGCTCTCATGCGTGACATCACGAAAGTACAGAATCTGAGACACCGAACTTGATGAACTGGTGCGCAAACCCACCTGCAGCACACGCTTGCCACCAGCGCAAATTCCTACCAGTTCACTCACAGCAGCTTTGCCACTCAGGGCCTTCAACCGCATAGCAGCAACCCCAACAAAAGGTGTCTCCGCATTACAACGCTGTCCTAGCCAGGCAGAAAAGTCACTTTCATCAAGCCCCTCCAATTGAACTACGCCTTGCGCCGTCATCTGACTAAACGCCGGACTCACGTACTTGACACGCCGCTCTGAGTCGAAAGAGACAAACCCATCTGGACTCAAAGAAAATATGACCTTGAGTTGTTCGGTATGGTCCAGCAACTGCTGCTGTGCCAACTGACGCACCATGACAGCTCGCTGAATTTGCCAAAAATAACGCATCAGTCCTGCGGAAAGGGCCACAATTAGCGCGCTCATCAAGGCCGCTTGCAACGTCAAAGCATCCCGACCACGGCGGTACTCAGCCAAAACCACTTGTGATTCTTTCGCTGCCACCACAAACAACTGGTACTGAGGAATTTTTCTAAAAAACATCATCCTTTCAATGCCGTCAACCACAGAAGACTGGGTGTAGGAACCATATTCCTCGCCATTTCTGATACGTTCAAACATGGGGGCTGCAGATGCATTGGCGCCCGCGTCTTCCTTAATGCCCACTTTGCGCGCACGTGCAATGCCATCCATGCCATAAAGAGCCGCCAATCCTTGTGGACCAAGATTCAGCGCGTTGTAAAAACGGGTGAAATAGCCCGGGTCAATCGAGACCACCACCACGCCACCAAAGTCACCATTGGCCAGCGTGATGCGCCGACTCAACTGGATGGACCATTTCCCGCTGGCACGCCCAAGCACTGGTTTTGAAACAAAAAGACCTGCTTTTTCATCGGGCACATGGACTTTGAAATGCTCACGGTCTGACAGATCAAGACCTGCCTTGAAGGGCAGATTGGACAACACGTTGATGCCCTGCGCATTGATGATGCCCACCTGGTTGAAGATTTCAGTATCTATAACTCCTTTTTCAGTCAAGCTCTTCAGATCGAGTCGTGACCCGATTTCAAGGTAGCGCGACTGCACAAACCGAATAACCTGATCAGCACTGCGAAAGGTACGGTGCGCATGCTCCTGGCTAACGCGGGTGAGGTTGGAGAGCTCTCCTTCGGCCGAAGCAATTTCTCTGGTTTTACTTTCGCTCAGCAAGGCAAAAACATGCCCCCACGTTAATGCAATTAACAAAATGGCCGCCAGCCAGATTGCTAATACAGTGCGTTTGTATTTATAGGAAGCCAGTGCGGTATCAGTCATTACCGTCTCTGTAAAAGCAAAATTTGGTGCCGAAACGCTTGGCGCCATACATGGCAGCGTCTGCCTTCTTGAGCAGGATCGGCATATCGGGACCATCTTGCGGGTAACGTGCGCAACCAATGCTGGCCTCGACAAACAATTCGCGCTGCCCTACCTTAATCGGAGCAGCGATGGCCAGGAGAATACTGTTGGCAACGGCTTCTATGTCATCACTGGACTTGGTGCTGTGCAGCACCACCACAAACTCGTCACCCCCCACCCGGGCGCAGGTATCCATCCGCCGCACGGACGCTTGTAGCCGCCGCGCGACGGTCTGCAAGACCAGATCACCAACATCATGGCCGAATTCATCATTGATCGGCTTGAAATGGTCCAGATCAATGACAAGCACACTCATGGAGTCATTTTCGTGACTGGCATCGGCCATCGCTAATTGAAAGCGGTCTTCAAGCAAGCGCCGGTTTGGCAAGCCTGTCAATGGGTCATGAAAAGCCATCTGGGTGAGGATCTTGGTGTCGAGGGTGCTGGTTGTCAAATCGGCAAAAGTACCCATATAAAACAGCGTTTCGTCATCGGCATTCCTGACCGACTTGATGGACTCGGCCACCAGGAAAATCTGCCCATTTTTACGCCGGTTGAATATTTCCCCCGTCCAACTACCAACGTCAATAAGCTGGGCCCAAAGCGCCTTGTAACTTTCAGCATCCTGGAGGCCGGATCGGAATAAACGCGGGTTTTGCCCAAGCACTTCAGACTCGCTGTAACCTGTGATTCGGCTAAACGCCGGGTTGACTGCCTGGATGTCTCCCGCTTGGTTAGTGACAATTAAACTCTCGTCGGTTTCACGAAAGAGTGGAAATGATTTCTGAATATCCAACAAACTGGCTTCGGTCTCTGGCGCGCTGCCCAACAGCCAATAAATTTCGAGGTGCCCATGCTTACTCACAGGCATAACCAGGGCCTCACAGCTGTCAAGATTCTCTGCGGGTAAATCACCGCAATACTTGAGTCTGCGTTGCTGTATCGGACCTTGAGACCCCAAACGGTTAACGGTATCCATCAAACCTTGAAGGCTGCCACCCTGGCTGTCTGACACCAACTTACTGACGTGAAGACCTTTTAGCTCGCGTCCTGGAACATGAAAAAAACGCGCAGCAGCTAGACTTGCAAACAGTATGTTGCCCTGTGCATCAGTGACCCAATTCAGATCGGCGACTTGAAGCAGCATGTCTGCCATCAGTCTCTCCCTCAGTCGGCCGAACCCTAAAGACTGCAACAACATCTGATAACGCTTTTGCGAGTTGCTTTGCTGCGCCATCAACTCGCTTAAATCTTGGGCATAGCGGAACAACTGACCCTGAAGGGCTTTGATGCTTTCCATGCTGCACCGCCTATTTCACTTTGCTACGTACCCAGGCCACAACCTGAAGTGGGCTGAATGGCTTGACGAAGTAGGCATCTGCGCCTCGTTTATTGGCATCATCACTGTCGGCTTGCTGACCGCGCGCGGTCACCATACCGACCAGAATATCGCGCGTTTTTGGGTCAGCCTTGATAGCATCCAGCACCTGCAAACCATCCATTTCACCGGGCATCATGACGTCCAGCAATACCACCTTGGGGTGATGTCGACGGATGGCTTCCATGGCGCCCACACCATCTTTTGCCTCAAGAATTTCGAATTCCTTGCCAAAGGTAATGGTGAGCAAGCGGCGAATGTCGGAATGGTCGTCAACAATGAGAATAGTAGTCATGGCAAAGATCCAAGGTTAGGAATATTTTGATTGAAATCAGAAGTCAATTGAGCGTTCAGGCAAGCTTCAATTCAAGGTTGGCCCGGGTAATGATGGCCGTTGCGATGGCCAGCAGTCGGCCGAAAGGAATGGGTTTGGACAAGACCTCGATATCAGCAGGAACACCACCATTCACTGCAATCTCAGCTGCATCAAGCCCGCTGACCACGACGATGGTGGTTTTTAAAATATCAGGTGTTTCACGCAGCACTCGCAGCATGCTGAACCCATCCATACCAGGCATGTGAAGATCTGTGATCAACAAATCGGGCGGTCTGCGCCCGATCAGGAGCAGTGCCGCAAAGGCGTTATTGACGACCACCACCTCCGGCTCCATAGGCCAGCGTGAAATTTGAGTCTGGTAAAGCCGCTGAAGATTCAAGTCATCCTCGACCACCATCACAGTCAGTTTGCTGGAGACCTCGGCATAAGCGACCGGCACGGCCTCAACAGGAGCCCTTTCTGGCTTTTTATGGAGCAGTTTTTCTACCGAGTCCCGAAGCACGCGGCGGTGACCACCAGCAGTTTTCCAAGCCTGGAGCAAACCGCTTTCTACCCATAACTGCACCGTGCCGACCGACACACCGAGCAGCGTTGCCGCTTCACGGGTGGTACAAAACGATTTTTCAATCGGTGCGGGTGTTTCAATACTTTTCATGCGTGTGAATTCCTTCAGAAGCCAAGTGATGCGAGCAAGTCATCTACATCATTTTGCTTGAGTGCCTTATCGGGTACTTGGGGGCCTGCCAACACATGAGTTGGATTGGCAGAATATGAACGAACGGGCGCACTGTGCATCAGCAAGCCCAATAATTGCTGTTCGGTCAGGCTAATGATATCAATGACCTTCTTGATGATTTGGCCTGACAAGTCCTGAAAATCCTGCGTCATCATGATGTCGCCCAAAATAGCTTTTTGTTTTTCGGCAAACTGCACGGCTTCGCTACCAAACATCTGACATGTGGCCATCACATCGACAACTTCTCCACCGCAGGGACGGGCTTGCGTGCGAAACTGTCCGAGCGTCTCAACCATGGACTGGCTTTGTAATTTGAAATGCTGGCACTGAGGCTGCGCTTCATCTATCAAATTGAGCACTTTGTTGGCTGCTGTCTCGGTCATCTTCCCCACATGACTGAGTCGGTCTCGGGCATCAGGGAACTCTTGTGTGATGTGTTTCAAACCCTGATCCAGCCCGAGTTCCGTCATCGCCTCGTGCAACTGACGGGTAATGCGCCCCAAGCGCTCAAAAGCGAGCTCCGGACTCAGGTTTGGCATGGTCGATGCCGTATTCATTCAATGGCCCTGCGCTTGAAAATGGCCACAATTTTTTCTTGCAAAGTGGCAGCAGAAAATGGTTTGACAATGTAGCCATCGGCACCCGCCTTGGCGGCATCTATGATGTTTTCTTTGCGCGCCTCGGCTGTCACCAACAAAAAAGGCATGTGTTTAAGGTCAGGCGAATTACGCACCGCCTTGAGCAACTCCAGACCGGTCATATTGGGCATGTTCCAGTCACTCACAATGAATTGGAAGTCACCTGAAGTCAGTTTTCGCAGGGCCTCGACTCCATCTTCGGCCTCCGTCGTATGTCCGAAGCCCGCTTCCCTAAGCAAGTTACTCACAATGCGGCGCATGGTGGAAAAGTCATCTACGACCAGAGCGGTGCAATTTGAAAAATCCATGTGCATAAACCTTAGATTAATGAAGTTGGGGTGAAGCCATGCTGAACTCCACTTTGACAGCTTCACCCATCTTACCAAGGAAATGATAAATATCATCATATTTTGACGATATTTATAATTAAAAAGCAATTTTTTTGTAAGGTTTGGCGCAGGATCGAAGCAAATTTGGGTTCACCAAAAAACTCGAATGCCTTATTGCTTATTAAGCGCTGTGATTTATGTTGCTTTTTTCCATCGCAGAGATCAACACGCTCGCTAACAGTTTTCTCTGCAAAAGCAACGCATTTCTGGCCTGAAGTTCTGACAAATAGCCCAAGGTGGCGAGAGCCCCACCCAATCGACCACCATGATCTGATTGCCACTGCAGCCCTTCGACCAGTTGGGCGTGCGTCAAAACATCATTGGCGACCAAAACATTGCCAAGATGAAGCTTATTGACAAGATGTACATTGCGGCATTGGTTTTGCTGGAAAGCCAGGACTGCCACCATTTCAGCTCTGGTGATGACGCAACTATTGACAAGAATATGACCAATTTTTTCACCGCTAATCCGCTGCTGGGCAAGGGCATCAAGCAACTGGTCATGTGTCAAGCGATGGGCTGACCTCAACAAATCACCAAATAGTTGTCTTTCTCCAGCGGCGAGTCGCAGTAAGTTGTCTAAGTGATCAAGGTCGTCATCCAGCCCAAGCGCCTTCACCAATTTGACGCCCTCGTTAACGCCCAAACGTTCTAGCCTTTGAAGGAATTCAAGGACAGGCGCACCCACCGATAAATTTCTTCGCTTGGCATTAAAGATTTGCATAGACCATGGTCGTAAGCTGATCGGTGATAAAGCCAAATACATGCCTAGTGAACCTCTAACAACTCCACATCAAAACCAATTGCCTCGGTCGGCATAAGCCAGTTCCGCAGGAATGACCAACTGCCATGTGGAGAGCTGCCCAAAAGCAATGGTCAGAGGTATTAAATTAAGATTCATGAGACTTTTCAATCTTAAAGAGTCATTAAGGTTATTGATGCGTCATCAACGCCTGCGTCAGGGCACGATCCATTCACTTTCAGCAACCAATTGATCTGACTCGCCGGAGGCGAACTTGACAATATAGGCGCCTCGGGAAGCAAAACGCTGACCCGGACCCAGCGTCAACCGAGGGTAAACGGTCGTGCCTTCGCTATCGCCCACCGCAAAAGCACGACGCTGGGCCGATACTGCATTAGGCGCCGCACTGACCGAGCTACCGTTCGCTGATTCCGCAAACACGGCGGCACGGGCTGAGCGTCCGAGCGCACGCCGATCCCGGTTCTCCTGCTCCGCTTTGCTGGACTCGCGCTTGCCAAGCATGTCTTCAGTACGCTCGACCAGGTAGTCTCGGTACAAGTTGTCCAGCATATCTTGCAGAGTGTCAGTCATCAGGTTAAGAGAGAAAAATATCTCCGACTGCATCACCTCATCGATCAGTGGAATGTTTCGTAGTTTTAGCCAGGCGTGCAGGTAAGCAATGTTGGCCGCCCGTTGCTCAGGCAGCAAGTAGGGAAAGAGAAGATGAACCTTTTTCCTCCAATTCAGGGGCAGAGCCAAGTGACCCGCAGAACCGAGGAGGCTGCCAGAAAGATACACATTGACACCCTCAGGTGGGTTCAAGCCTTCCAGCAAACGCAACTGGTTCGGCGTTAGCCACAGGGCCATCACATCACCTGGGCGGGCCGCTTGAAAGGCTGAACGCAAACTTTCTTTGGGATCACTTCCGAGCTCTCGATCAGTCTCGGGCAGATTGTCTCGTTTCAAGGATGTGCGCAAAGATTGAAGCGCCATTTGGCCGGAGATATTCGAGTCATGGACTTGAATCAGGCGCATGACAGACCCTTCTGGCGCGTCGTGCAGATGACGAGCCAGCACATCTGCCTCCAGCGCCACGCCGCGTGAAAAATACAGACCGTAGCGTGCATCACCGCTGGCAGGGGAAGTCACGCTGGGAAACCAGCAAGGTACTTGCTGGCGCTGACAAAAGTCATCCACCGGTGCCCAGGTGGTGTCAGACAATCCGGAGAGTAGTGCAAACACGGGCTTGCGCCGATAGCGCTCTTCAAGCTGAGCATTCCAAGTCTCGGGGGCACCGGTGAGCTCCCAGGTTTGCACTTCCCAGCGGCGCTCGGTCTGCGTCACAAAACTGGCTGCCGATGTCATGTAGCGTTTTCGCGGTGAGGTGCTGCTGTTCTTGGCCGTGAGTGCCGATTGCAGCATGGCGACGAAGGCCTGGCGTCGCTCGTCAGAAACGCCGGGTGTGATGACGGTTGCAAACTGAATAACTTCTTTGGTGACACCGGGCGAGTAATCGGCCGACAACTGATGCAGGTAGGCCTGCAGGGCCAGTAGGTCCTGCTCACCAAGATTAAAGTGCGGCATGACATCGCTCATGGGCCGATCACTCACATTCACACCATCGCGCAGGGCACGCGCCAGGGTCATATCGGTGTAGGGTGCATGGCTGCGGTTGAGCGACTTGCCGCTGCGTCCGTCCATATTGGCCATGACCAGATCATCGGCGAGAGCAAAAAGATACCGCTGACCGATGGGTGGCACCCGCACACTGCCCTCAACACTGCCCATGCCACTGGCGCGGTGGCAACTGGTGCAGGCAGCTTCTGCCCCCGTCAAGACAGCCCCGCTACTGCGGGCACCCTGCAGAGGCGTTCCAGATATCAGAATTCCTTGGGAATAAATCTTGCGGCCCTGCTCCACCAGGCTCGTGTCAGGTGTCAAATTCGCCGCCGGGCACAAGCCTGAGAGCAAGGTCACCAGGCACAGCACGAAGCCTGAGCGCAAGATTGCGCCCATTAGCGCACCACCGGGGCAATGCCCACCAGTTCGATGTCATACACCAGCAGTTCATTGGGACCAATGTCGCTGCCCACGCCGCGCTCGCCATAGCCTAACTGCGGTGGAATCCACACCGTCCAGTGCGAACCGACCGACATATTTTTGATGGCAGCCCTGAAGCCGTTGAACAGGTCAAACAGCTTGACGGTGCCAGGCCTGTTCGCAGTGGTCGCATCGAATTGGGTACCGTCAAGCAACATGCCACGGTAGTTGATCACCACGCTGTCTGACTCCAACGGAAGCGCGCCCTGCCCGGCCTGCAGCACCTTGTATTGCAGCCCGCCCGCTAACGTAGTAACGCCGTCTTTGGTCTTATTGGATTGCAGAAACTCTTCTGCTCTCTTGCGGTTCTCAACGGTCAATGCGCGCATATTGGCAGCCATCTTCTGACGCACCTGAGTTTGAAAGTCACCAATAACTTTACGGAATTCTTTTTCAGACAGCAGGGGACGCTCGCCCGCCACACCGTCGCTCATGCCCTGCATCACCATGGCCGGGTCAAAGTCCACGCTGTTTTTCTTGAAGTTGCGTGCCACTTCCAGACCGATGCTGTAGCTCACACGGTCTTTTTCGCTTTTCAGCTCGGGTCGATCGGCCGCTTGGGCCGATGCGGCCAGAAGCGCCATGACCGCCATTGCGGTTGCACAAAACTTATTCATAATTCCCATTCTTTCTTGGTGAAGAAACGGCGCCACCCTTGCGGGCAGCGCCGTGTTTTTCTAGCTTAGTCGCTTACTTCAGGGAGGCCTTTGCCACGGTCAGCGTAGCACCGGCTACCGAGTTACCGACTGCGTTGACCGCAATCACCCGGAACAGGGCGGCGTTGCTGGCTGCGAGCGGGCTGATGGTACCGCGCGCCACACCGGTAATAGTGATGCTTTGCGATCCCGTCAAGCCGCCTACTGGAACCGTCACGGTGGTGACCGAGTTAGGTGCAGTAGGTGTCAATGACAGGCCAGCTGTAGCCGTTGCGTACTCGATCAGGTAAGCCGTTACGGGCTGGCCATTGACCGGGTTGGCCACGGGTGTCCAGTTGATCGTCACGCTGTCTGTCGTCGTACTTGTAAGTACTGTGGTCGACAGGGTAGGAGCTACCGGTGTGGCAGGCACGATGTTGGCCACCGTGGTGTTACTACCAGCCGACAGACCCACCAGATTAACCGCCTTGACATTGAAGAGATACGTAGTAGCGGCAGCAGTCGTGGCTGTATAGCTCGTTGCGTTGGTCGCCAGGGGGGTTGACGTTAGCAGCGTGGTACCGGCAGTGCCGCCGTACACGTTGTATCCCGTGATGGCTGGTGCATTGACCGCAACGGTGGCAGGCACCCAAGTCAGCGTGGTCGAAGTCGGGCTCACAAAGGTGGCAGCAGGTGCTGCTACCGCCGTGGGCACGGTGTTCGATACCGTCGCTGTCGTGGAGGCTGCAGAGCTGCCAATCAGATTGACTGCCTTGACGGAGAACACATAGGAGACACCGGCCACCGTGGTAACAGAGGCGGTGGTGGCTGCAGCAGTCAGCGCAGTTGGCGTGGTGGTCATCTTCGCGGCAGCGGTGCCGTTGGCTGAGCCCCAGACCTCAAAGCCGGTGACGGCTGGTACCTGGGCATTGGCTACCTCAGTCCAGTTCACCGTCGTCTTGGTCGCAGAAGTCACTGCTGTGCTGGTCAGCGTGGGAACGTTTTGTGTCACCAACTGTGCCGTGGTCGTCGCGGTCGCTGCCGAGGCTCCTGCGGCGTTGAGGGCCAACACCGTGTAGCCATGAACGCCCGGTACCGTGGTATCGGTATAGGTCAGCACCGTTTTAGCCAGGGCTGTCGTTGTTACCAAAACACCATCACGGTAGACCTGGAAGCCGGTGACGGCTGGGCCTGCATTGGCGACGAATGTCCAGTTCAGCTTGACCGTTGGCTTGGCGGCTGTTCCAGCCAACACACTAGCGGCCATCACAGGTGCGTTTTGCACGATGTAATTGACCGTCTGCGTGGTTGACGGGACAGACAGGATCTGTCCACCACCCACTGTCTGCGTTGCCACGATGCGGTACTGGTACACATTCCCGGCTACCACGCTGGCATCCGCAAAGGTGACAACAGTTCGGCTGGCGGTGGTGCCCACTGTGAACCAAGTCACACCGGCGTCGGCCGAGCGTTGCACGGCGTAACCGGTAGCAGGCAAGGCGCTGGCAACCCAGGTCAGTGCCACGGAACCAGCAGACACCACGGGCACAGCCGTAAACAGCGGTGCCGGTGCGGCAACCGCATTAGCCACAGATACCGAGGAAGGTACCGACTTGTTGACGGGGCCATTGGCCGCAATCACTTGGTAGGTGTAGGCCGTAGCAGCAACCACCGTGCTATCAACATAGGTCGGTGTCGTCAGTGTGCTGGTGAGCACAGTGAACACACTGGTCCCTGGGATGGTGCAGTAGCCGTTGAGCGCAGTTTGCAGGCAACGGGTCACGGTATAGGCCGTAGCCGGAGTTGCTGCATTCCAGTTCAGGGTCACTGCTGTCTGGGCGCCGTTGGACACGGCGCTCAAACCGGCAATGCTGCCTGCTGCTGCATACGGCGTCGTCACACTGGCCGTGGTGGCTGCGGTGCCGACCTTAGGACCATTCACCCATGCGATGGTGTAGGTGTAGGCCGTGTTGGCCGCCACCGTGGCGTCGACAAAGCTGGTAGCCACACCAACCGGCACGTTCAACACCGTAGTCACCGCACCCAAGGTCCTGGCGATCTGGTAGGCAGTAACCGAGCTGTTGGCCGGTGCTGCAGCCCAGTTCACCGTCACTTGCGTGGCGCTGTTGGCGGCAGCAGTGGCACCAGTCAGTGCCGGAGCGGCGGTAAAGCCGGCCGTCACGGTGGCACTGGAGCCTCGTGTACCGACGACCGTGCCGTTCACGGCCACCACCGTGTAGGTGTAGACCGTGCCCGAAAGTGCCGTCGCGTCCACATAAGTGGTCAGCGGCGGGGCAATCGTGCCCGCCAGCGGGTTCATGTTTTGCATGTTCACGAACAGCGCCGTGCCGCCCGTGCCACCGGTACGGGTGATGTTGTAAGCCGTCACGTAGGTGAGGTCAGCCGGAGCGGTCCAGCTCAGGTTGACATTACCCGCACCGCTCGAACCGGCCATACCGCTCACTGTGGGAGGCGTCGCCCAGCTCGTGTTGACAGCCGTGGAGGTAACGGGGGATGAAGTCGTCACGCCGTTGGTGGTGCTGATGCCGGTGATCTTGTAGGTCATCGTCGAGTTTTGCGGCACCGACGGGTCGGTGAAGGTGCGCAGGCTGGCGTTGACCGTGTTAAAGACCACATCGGCTGTGGCGGCACCCAGGGCATCGATACCGCCGGAGCGCACGATGGCAAAACCGGTCTTGGGCGCAGTGGCCGATGTCCAAGTCAGCGTTACCGGGAAACCGCCCACGGTTTGCGTCACATTGGTCTGCGGGTAGCTCTGCGCATTGGCATTCCAGGCACCAACAGTGGACGAAAAGCTATTAATGACTCCGGGCGCACCTGCACTGGCGGATGCGATCGAATAGCCGGCCGGATTGAAGGCAACCACGCGGTAGGTGGTGGCACCCGTCGGTGGCAGGGTATCAACCCAGGACGTCGCATTGGCGGCAGCCACATTGCGCATGGCACCGGACGGATTGCCGGAAGCCTGTGCCGCGCTTTGCGGAATGACCGAGGGCAATGCGGGGTAACCGTTGATGCCGGTTTCCGAGCGCTGCACGATGAAGCCCAACTCGTTCTTCTTGTTGCCCCAGGTGGTGGACAGACCGGCCGGTGTCGGATCAGTCCAGGACACGGTTTGCGAGCTGGCGTCGAAGCCGACGCTGGTCACTGCATCCGGTGTCACCGCACCGAAGTGGAACACGATGGGGCGCATGAAGTCATTTTCTTCATGGCCGAGGATGTGGCAATGCCAGACATATTCCCAGTCGAAGTTGTACATATCGTTCTTGACCGTGGCGGCCAGACCCGTGGTCGGGTCCACTTGGGTAAAGCCTCCCTGCGCACCCAGAGGCTGGGTGGGATCGAGTGCGCGAACACTTTGCGGCACGCCAAAAGGCGCAGCCGGCGACTTGGGCCGCACGGCCAGATAGACGTCTTCCAGCGGGTTCATCTTGACGGTTTCTTTCCAGCCGAATTCAGCCGGATCAAGCGCCACCACGGTGCCATCCCAACCCACGCGGTTGATGACCTGCACGTTGAACAGGTGGAAGTGCACAGGGTGCGTGTCCACGCCGTTGTGGGTGATCTTCCAGAACTGGGTTTCACCATCGCTGATGGCTTCCAGCGGTGGGTCGACATACGCCTGGGGAATCGTCGCCTGCGTCAACACCGAGGTGAAAGGCAACTCGGTACTGAACGTGGCGTTCATGCGACCGTAGTTCTGGTCGAACAATTCCTGAATGCCCTTGGCAGCCACGTGCACGGAAACCGTGTTGGTAGTCACAGGAACAGCGGAGGCACCGATGCCATCGCCGCCGGTCAAGGTGACAGTGGGTGCGCTGGTGTAGCCGCTGCCCGCGGTGTCGAGCACCACCGCCGTTACGCGCTTGCCAGCGGTATCCAGCACCGCATGCGCGGTAGCAATACGGTTACCGGGGATGCCAAGATCCACACCACCATTCAGAACCACCGTAGGAACAATGCTGTAGCCCGCACCGGCACTGTCCACACTAAAGCCGGTAATGGTTTGTGCACCGGGGTTGGTGAAAGTGAAGTTAGGCTGCTGTGTAGAACCGGTAAAGATCCGGCCCAGGTTGTCACCAAAGCTGGTGTTGTAGGCCGTGTTCTGCCAGGACTCGGGAACGACAGGTTTGTCTTGCGACGCAGCAAAGGCCGCGGGCAAAGCGGCAGCCAAGGGGCCGCCATCGCCATTCAAGTCAAACGCTGCGGCTGGGGCGACACCACCAGCTTGGGTGGCTGCCACCTGAATGCGCATGATGGTGCGCGTATTGGGGCCTTCGCCTGGAAGGGTAGCTGGCGCGCCGCCGCTGCCGCTCTGATCGAGATCGCCGGTGTAGTAATCAACGCGGGCGTCGAACCCTGGGTTAGGTGCAGGGCAATCGTTGTACACGATCAGGGTTTTGCCAGCGTATTGCGAGAAGTCGATCACGAAGTCAGCGCGCTCGGCCGGGCCGACGTACAGACCGTGGTCGAGCACATTCAGCACGGTCACGATACGGCGCAACTGCTGGTACGAAACCGGCGTCGACGGGATCACATTGGGCTGGGCCAGGAAGCCGCCTTCGGTACCGATATGAATGATGTTCGGGCCAATGGCCGCCGGGTCCGGAATGCCGCCTGGACGACCGTCATAGGTATTTACAGCATAAGCTGGAGTCCCCATGGTTGGCGACACGGCCGCAACCATCGGAACTTCGGTATTGGCAGCACCCACGGCCGTGGCGGTGACGCCACCAGCAGGAGCAGCACTCAAAGTCACTGTAGGGTTGCCGCTGAAGGGCGTGATCACACTGATGTTGGTCAGGCCAATCACAACACCCGTGGCGTCAATCACAGCAGTGGCTGTGGCAGCACCTGTGCCACCGACAGGCGGTGTGATGGTGACGGCTGGCGCAGTGAGATAGCCGGAGCCGCCGTCCTTAACCGCCAGGGTCAGGGGTTCGGCCACATACAGGCCCAAATTCAGAAAACGCTGACCGGAGCCGTTAAGCAAACGGAAGCGGTAGGCCTTGGGTTCCAGGGCCAGGTTGGGATACGCAATACCGTTGATCAGTGGGGTATCTGCATACGCCTCTTGCACGCCACTGGCATCGCCCAGCACACCGGTGGGCAGTGCCAGCGGCGCCGGGAACACAGGCCAGAACCAGGGACCATAGTCCCAGCGACCGGCGGGGTTGGTGCCGTCTTGCGAGTTGGGGTTCTGGTTGGCTTCATAGACGTGGGGGTACCACAGGTCACCGTATTTACCCCAGCCGTCGGTGCTCCACTTGGAATCCTGGATGGCAATATCTTTAGGCACAAAGGCCTTGTCTTCAAACACCAGCGGGATTTCGTCACTGGGCAGTGCACCACTGGCAATCAGCGCAGCTTCAGTGGTGTCATGCAGCATGAAAGCGGACACGATACCCGCATAAACGTTGATGCGGGTCGCACCCACGCTGTGGTCGTGGTACCACATCATGCGGGCGCTTTGGTTGTTGGGGTAGTAGTAGGTTTGTGAGCCTAGGCCTGGGTCGGCCATGTCGGGCACATTTTGCGTGGTCACGCCACGTTTGTACTGGTTGGTTTCGCCGGCTGGCGTGATCCAGGAATGGGGCTCACCATCACTGATCCAGGGTGTATCGCCACCGTGCATGTGAATCAGTGCACGGTTTTGCGTGTACATATCGGCGGCTGTAGGCGCGGCTGGATTAGCGGCTCCATTGGGGCCCAGGCCGGAGCCGGGCACGGTGATGTCTGTAGGAATAAAGCTGTCGCCACCACGGGTCTTGGTGACGGGATCGTAGTGACCGACAGGCAGGTAATTGTCGAACTTGATTCGCACCGCCACACCGGAGTCGCTGTTGATAATGGGGCCGAGGTAATGAGCGCCATCGCCGACGGCAAATACGGGCTGACCCTTGTTGTCCAGAATCGGGGCGCCACTCAGGTAGAACAGCTGGCTCTTGGCGGTGCTGGTGGGCAGATTGGGCGTCCAGATCTGCACATAGCCGCGCAGGGTTGAACCACCGGTGACGATGTTGCCAGTCTTCACGACAGCGGGCAGGTCACGATGCAATTGTTCACGGTATTCGACTACGGCGATTTCATAGTAATCAGCATCCGGATAGCTCACGGAATGTGCACCTGCGACGGTGCTGAATTCCTTGATTGCAGTGGGAATGTGACGCCCTGTGGGGCCAACGGGGTTGGCGGCCAGCAGGTTGGCGTTGGTCACATAACCATCCACCAGTGGCAGGCTGTCCACAAACTTGCGCAGGGCCTTCCCGGTGTCCCGCGTTGCGCCCGGCAAAGCATTAGGACTGTAGTCAAACTGCACTCCGCTAGGACTGTTGGCGTAGAAGGTAGGTTGTTTGAATGGCACGCCGGCCTTGTCGACGTTGTCGGCCCAACCGGCACCAGCAAAAGCCGCTGGCGCAAACGCAGCTCCGGCCAGCAACATACCCAAGATTAAACAGGCATTCGATACCGGACTGCGAACCAGATCCGAAGGTTTATTTTTACTGTGGTGCTTGCGCATGGGATTCCCCGAAGTTGAAGATGGAAGTTCACCGACGCGAAATCGCAGAAGGTATGTAACTATCAACTTTTCGGGAGATTTTTGAAATATCGCATACGCCATATTTTTCACTACCGCGTACACGGTAGTGAGGGTGAAAATCAGAGAAAAATCAAGCCTTCACGAATGGCGTATTGTGTGAGCCCAGCGATGTTGTGCTGATCCAACTTGCGCATGATGTTGCGGCGATGCACCTCAACGGTGCCAACAGCGATGAACAAGGTCTCAGCAATCACTCCGGAGGTTTCACCTTTGGCAATCATCTTCAGCACCTCAATTTCGCGTCGGCCGAGCTTGGCCAGCGTCCCGCTCTCAACCGGCGTTTTCACCAACATGGCGGCGCACTCCTGGCACAAATAGCGATCGCCAGCGGCCACCTTACGCACGCCCAGCAGCAATTCAAGACGCCCAGATGCCTTGTTAACGTAGCCTTGCGCACCGGCCTCCAGCATCTGCACCACGTAACGCCGGTCCAGGTAAGTGGTCAAAGCCAGCACTTTGACGCCTGGACACTCGCGCAAGATGCGCCGGGTGAGTTCAATGCCATCCATGCCCGGCATGGAGATATCGGTCACCACCAGATCAGGCTTGAGTTCGTGCACCCGCACCAGCGCTTGCGCGCCATCGCCGGCCTCCCCAACGACCTCAATATCAGGCTCGCGCGTCAACACTTCCCGAAGTGATTCACGCACGATGGTGTGGTCGTCGGCCAGTAGCAGTCTGATCATTTCTATGTTCTCAACAATTTATTTATTAAAGTGCGCCAATGGCACGCGCAGGGTGATGCGGGTGCCTTGACCTGGCTCGCTGTCAATGCGCATGGAGCCGCCAATGAAGGTGAGTCGTTCGCGAATGCTGAACAATCCATAGCTGTGTTTGGCCGAGGGTTTGAGCATTTGCACCACCTCAAAACCCACACCGTCGTCGATCACACCAATGATTAGCGTGTTACTTATCGACTCCAGCGTCAGGGTCACGCAGGCATCACTGACCTGGCTGTGTTTCCAGATGTTGATGAGTAACTCGCGCACAGTGCGAAACAAGGCACTGCTCACGGCTTCATCCAGTGGCAATATATCGTCCAGTTCAAGCGTGACCCTGAGACCATAGTTACGCATCATTTCTTCGGTCAACCACTCCAGTGCTCCGCTCAAACCCGATTGGTAAAGTGCTGGGGGGCTTAGTTGCGTAGAGAGCGAGCGCACCGATTTGCTCGAGTGGTCAATCATGGTTTCAATTTCATTCAATTGGCGCTGGCACACTTCCCGTTCTTCGTCGCAACCCGGCATCTGAACCGAGGAGAGTTTGAGCTTGGCCACCGCCAGGATTTGACCCAGATCGTCGTGCAGGTCTTCGGCGATGGTGCGTCGCTCGCGGGTCTCGGCTTTCAGCAATTCCATGCCCAAGGCGCGTAACTGATGGGTACGCTGGTCAACCCTGACTTCAAGGTCTTCCTGATAGGTAAAGAAGGCAGCCTCAATATTTTTTCGGTCCGTGATATTTGACTGTGTGATCACGGCACCTTGTCCATGCGGAACCAGAGGGCTGGCACGCAAACTGGACCAGCGAGGCTGCGTTGTCGAATGACAGGCATATTCCAGCATAAAGTGATCAAGACTCCCATCCAGGACAGCCTTGATGCCATCGCTTGCGTTCAATGCATCCTCTTCCAGAGAAAAGACGTCCCCAACCTTGCAGAACGATTCAAAACGCGCGCCAATGTTGGTATGTGGTGCGGGCTTGCCACGCTCACTGCCATTTTGCAGGGCTTGCCGTCGCCAGGCCTGATTGGAGGCGATGATGCGCCCATTTCGGTCCAGCACAACGATTTCATCCGTGATGGAATCCATGATGGCCAGGTTGAAAGCTTCGCTTTTTACCAGCGCTTCTTGTGCCCGTTTGCGCTCGGTAATGTCCTCTTTGGCAGCGATAAAACTGACAACCTCGCCCTTTTCATTTTTGAGTGAAGAGATGACCTGACTTTCCCAATATATCGTCCCATTTTTCTTTTTGTTTTGTAACGTACCTCGCCATACCTGCCCGGCCTTGATCGTTTCCCAAAGGTCCTGGTAGACATATTGCGGTGTGAGTCCAGACTTGAAGAGCGTGGTCCGCCTTCCAATCAGTTCTTCCGAGGTGTAACCCGATATTTCTACAAAACGGGTACTAACAAATTCAATGCGACCATTGGTATCGGTAATCACAGTCGCCACCGGGCTTTGGCCGACGGCACGAACCAGCTTTTGCATGTCGACTGTCAACTTGTTCGCTATCTCTTGTGCTCGCTTATGGGCATTGACCCACAACCAGGCAATCAACGCCATCAGCAGGCTTAATAAGAAACCATTGCGTAATAGCCGGTCGGCAGGAGCGGAGTCCAATCCAAGCTCGTAAGCCGGCAGACTGCGAACATTCACAGTCCAGGCATGGCCACTGATTTTGACGTGTTTGGTCATGTTGAACAGGGCCACGCGCGAGCGCAGTTCCCGGTTCATTGAATCGTTGCTGTAGAAGAGAACCTGGTTGGCGGGCACCACTTCACCATCAAAAATATCCAGCGCCAGACCGCTCTCGCGACTGGGCCCCAATCCTGCGATGAAATCAGCGACATGAAAAGAGAAAAACGCCCAACCCAGAATGTGGGTGCGTCGCCACTCTACGGAATCGTCACTGAGCAGGTTCGGCTGAAAAAGGGGCATGTACATGTCGAAAATTGCCCCTCGTGCTCGCTCGGCTTCTGGTAACAAGCCTGACAACTGGTTCGTCATAGCCGGTTTGTTTGATGCCAGTGAACTCAACATGGCATTCTGGCGCAACGACTCTGCGTAAGGGTCTACCCCGAGCAACTTGAGATTTCTGGGCGCATCCGGTGCAATATGAACGATGGCAGTGGTGAAACCGGTTTCACCTTGTTGTTTCGAAACTACGGCCATGCCCATGGCGGAGATGCCGGGATATTCGCTTTGAATGTCCAGTGCACGAACGTAGTCTGCAAATGCGCGGTTGTCAGTCAACTTCAACTGAGGGGGAAACAACCCGCTGACGCTGCGCAAGATTCGGTCGTAACGCTGCCCACGCTGTTCGATACTGTCAGCAATTTCCTGGGCATCATCCTCAAAGTGGGCGTGCAAATTCTGCTTGGCAGCCGCCAGCATCTCCAGGTGGATCACCCAAACCACGACCAGCACAATCACGAACACCAACCCTGGCAGCAGTCTGAACCCAGTCTGGCGCAGCACTGACCGTGAAAAATAAGTGTTTGTGTCAGTGATCAACGTCAACCCCCTTTTTGACCGGCTTGAAGCGAATCAAATTTTGATATTAAAAGTCTAATTTTGACATATTTTATTGTTTTTAAAATTTTCTCTTGTCAATTAAATGCCTTCGACTGAAATCTGCTTGACTTGATGTTGTGGGCTATAAAGGTGGGTGGGTTTACCTGTGCCTCTACGGCGGGGTACTCACTGCGCTGCGGGTAAAAACAAAAATACCGGCAATCACCAGCACCGTGCCCGCCGCCACCCAGGCGGTGAAGGGTTCCCCGAGAATCACCACGCCCATCAAAATGGTTGACATAGGGCCGACCATGCCGGCCTGCGAGGCCATGCTGGCCCCAATGCGCTCGATGGCCATCATCACCATTAGCACGGGCACCGCTGTGCAGAGCGTGGCATTGATGACCGAAAGTCCAATCACCTCAGGCGCCACCAGCGCGGCGCTCAAGGGGCGCAGCAGCACAAACTGGGCGATGCACAGTCCACAGGCCACCGTAGTGGCCAGCCCCACCAGCCGAATGGAGCCCAGACGCTGCACCAGTTCACCGCTGAACGTGAGGTACATGGCGTAGCTGATGGCACTCAAAAAAACCAGCAAGGCGCCGAGCACGGCATCGGCGCCCTGCAGATTGATCTCATGGCCAAACACCAGCATGACGCCGGCGTAACTGATCAGCATGCCCAGCGCCTGGTTGCGCTGGATATGGCGCTTGTAAAGCACCAACCCCAGCAATAACACCAGCGTTGGGTTGAGGTACAAAATGAGCCGCTCCAGCGAGGCACTGATGTAGGACAGGCCGGCAAAATCCAGAAAGCTGGCCAGGTAGTAGCCCGTCACGCCCAGGCCCACGATGCCAAACCAGTCATGGCGCGTGAGGGGCGGCTTGCCGCGACTGGACCACCACGCCATCACGGCAAAAATCGGCAGCGCAAACAGCATGCGGTACATGATGAGCGTGACCGCATCCACGCCGTGCCGGTACGCCAGCTTGACGATGATGGCTTTGCCACTGAAAGCGATGGCACCCAAGGTAGCGAGCGCCAGTCCAACCGCTATGCTTTCATGAGCTACTTGCGCAGGTAACACGGGGGCTAGAGGCCTATTTACCTTATTTTTTTGACGAGGGCGGCGATTGGAATTTATGGTCATGGCAAGCGCTTAGTCGTCGACAAACGCTTCTTCACGTTTTCTTTTAATGACGGGCAGCAGTACGAGCACCAGCAACAAAGCTGCCACGGCCAACAAACTGGCAGAGAGCCCCCGCGTGACGAAAATGCTCCAGTCGCCGCGCGAGAGCAGCAAGGCGCGGCGCAGGTTTTCTTCCATCATGGGGCCCAGAATGAACCCCAGCAACAACGGCGCCGGCTCCATGCCGAGCTTGATGAACACATAGCCAATGAAACCAAAAAGCCCCACCAGCCAGATATCAAACGTGTTGTTGTTGGTGGAGTAAACCCCCACCGCACAAAACAGCACGATGGCCGGAAACAACCAGCGGTAAGGCACGCTCAACAACTTGATCCAGATGCCAATCAAGGGCAGGTTCAAAACAATCAGCATCGCGTTGCCAATCCACATGGAGGCGATCAAGCCCCAGAACAACTCGGGGTTGCTGGTCATCACCTGCGGGCCGGGCTGGATGTTGTGGATCGTCATAGCGCCCACCATCAAGGCCATCACCGCATTGGGTGGAATGCCCAGTGTCAGCAGCGGAATGAATGCGGTTTGGGCGGCCGCGTTGTTGGCCGACTCGGGGGCCGCCACGCCGCGAATATTGCCCCGGCCAAAGGGAATTTCACCGGGTTTGAGCTTGGTTTTTTTCTCCAGCGTGTAGGCTGCATACGAGGCCATCACTGCGCCCCCGCCCGGCAGAATGCCCAGAATGGAACCCAGTGCCGTGCCGCGCAACACTGCGGGCACCATGTGTTTGAAGTCTTCCAGGGTCGGCATCAGGCCTTTGACATCGGCGGTAAATATCTGGCGGTCGTCCGCATGCTTGCCCAGGTTGGTGATGATCTCGCCATAGCCAAACACGCCCATCGCGATCACGATGAAACCGATGCCATCGGTCAGCTCCGGGATGCCAAAACTGAAACGGGCCACGCCCGAATTCACATCGGTGCCCACCAGCCCCAGCAGCAAGCCCAGCAAGATCATGCCGATCGCCTTGAGTAGCGAGCCTGAGGCCAGCACCACGGCCCCAATCAAGCCCAACACCATGAGCGAAAAATACTCAGCCGGCCCAAACTTGAAGGCCACCTCGGCCAGCGGCACGGCAAAAGCCGCCAGCACCAGCGTACCCACGCAACCGGCAAAAAAAGAACCCAATCCGGCGGCCGCCAGTGCCGGGCCCGCTCGGCCTTGCCGCGCCATCTGGTAGCCATCAATCACCGTGACGACAGACGATGATTCGCCAGGAATATTGACCAAAATAGCGGTGGTAGAGCCGCCGTACTGGGCTCCGTAATAAATACCGGCCAGCATGATCAGCGCCGATACCGGTGGCAGCGCATAAGTCGCCGGCAACAGCATGGCAATGGTGGCAAGCGGCCCTATGCCGGGCAGCACGCCAATCAGGGTGCCCAACAAACAGCCGACAAAGGCATACATCAGATTGATCGGCGTGAAGGCCACGCCAAAACCCAATGCCAGGTTTGAAAACAGATCCATGCGTCAGGTTTGTCCGGTGATAAAGGTCGGCCACACCGCAAACTGCAATTTGAGGAGCACGATGAAGGTCAGGTAGCTGATGACGGCCAGCACGGTCGCCAAAAGCAAGACTTCTTTCAACTTGAACTCTTCACTGCCCAAACTGGCGATCAGGGTCAGGGCGTAGATGGCGACAATCAGCCCCATGGCAGGAATCTTGACACTGGGCAAGCCGCCCAGCAGCAGGCCAAACACCAGATTGGCCAAAATGATGAAAAACAAAGGTTTCCAAGCCCAACCGCCCACCGTCTCGCCATCTTCGGTCTCCACCACCAGCGCCTTGAAGGTGATGGCCGTGCCCAACAACGCCAGCAACAGACCCAACACCAGGGGGAAAAAACCCGGCCCCATCTTGGCCGCGTCACCGATGTTGTAGTTGGTCGAACCCCAGGCGAAGGCAACGCCGACACTCATGAACATGAGGCCAGAGAAAAAGTCTTTCTGACTTTTGATATTCATGGCGGATCTCCTCGCAAAATTATTCGAGTCATTTTGCACGGGAAAACCGTGGTGTCGACCTGCGGCTTTCACCTAGCGTGTGGCTTTTTTGCGGATCGGGAAATCAACTCAAGGCGGTGTGCTGGAGAGCACTTCTTCCAGCACCGTCAACCCTTCGGCCACGCGCAAGGCGCCGGCCAGACGCAAGGGGCGCATGCCATCGGTAATGGCCTGGCGTTTGAGCGCATCGCTGTTGGGCTCGTGGTTGATCTTTTCCTTGAAGGCTTCGGTCACCACCAGCAACTCGTACAGGCCGGTTCGCCCCATGAAGCCGGTCATGCGGCAGTCCACACAACCCACCGGTTTGTAAGGCTTGTAGCCGCCACTGATCTGCCACGGCTTCACCACTTCGGCCAAGGCCTCACGCGTGGCCGCCGGGTCTGGCACCTTGCAATGTTTGCACAGGGTGCGCACCAATCGCTGCGCCAGCACACCGAGCAAGGTGGCGTTGATCAGGTAGGCCGGCACGCCCAACTCCATCAACCGCGTCACGGCCGACGGTGCGTCATTGGTGTGCAGGGTCGAGAACACCAGATGCCCGGTGAGCGCGGCCTGCACCGCCATTTCAGCCGTTTGCTGGTCACGGATTTCGCCCACCATGATGATGTCGGGGTCTTGCCGCATGAGGGCGCGCAGCCCTTCCGGAAAACCAAAATCCAGCTGTGGCTGCACCTGGGTCTGGTTGAACGAAGGCTCGATCATTTCGATCGGGTCTTCCACCGTGCTGACATTCACCTCTTCGGTCGCCACCCGTTTCAGGGTCGAGTACAGCGTGGTGGTCTTGCCCGAACCGGTGGGGCCGGTCACCAGAATAATGCCGTTGGGGCGCTTCACCAGCAACTCCCAGCGCTGCGCGTCGTGGGCCGAGAAGCCCAGCGCGTCCAGATCCTTGACGGTGGTGTCGGGGTCAAAAATCCGCATCACCATCTTCTCGCCAAACGCGGTGGGCAAGGTGGATATCCGCATTTCAACCTCGTCGCCACCGGGGTTGCGGGTCTTGATGCGGCCATCTTGCGGGCGGCGTTTTTCGACCACGTCCATGCGGCCCAGCAACTTGATGCGCGCCGTCATGGCGGTCAGCACGCCCATGGGCATCTGGTAGACCGGGTGCAGCACGCCGTCGATGCGAAAGCGGATCACGCCCTGCTCGCGCTTGGGCTCCAGGTGAATATCGCTGGCGCGCTGGTCAAACGCATACTGCCAGAGCCAGTCCACCACCTGCACCACGCTTTGGTCGTTGGCATCGAGTTGTTTGTTGGTCTTGCCCAGCTCCACCAGTTGCTCAAAACTGGCCCCGGTCGGGTTGCCGCCAGCCTTGTTGGCCGCCCGCACCGATTTGGCCAGCGCAAAAAACTCCACCGTGTAGCGGTGAATCTCTTGTGGGCTGGCCACCACGCGGCGCACACTGCGGCGCGACTGGCGCTCCACTTCGGCCACCCAATCGGTGATAAACGGCTCGGTGGTGGCGATGACGATTTCGCTCGGTGTCACCTGCACCGGCAAGATTTTGTGGCGCTCGGCATAGGCCGCGCTCATGGTGTCAGCCACCTTGCCCACATCGACCTTGAGCGGGTCAATGCGCAAATAACTCAGATTAGCGCGCTGCGCCACCCACTGCGTCAGCAACTCAATATCCATCGGCTTGCCATCAGAGGCTCGGCGCACCGACACACTGGCCAGGCGCACCAGTGGGTGCTGCACGCTCTCGGCCTGCGCACAACGCGCCGTGATGCGCTGCGCTTCATCGGCCGTGATCACGGCATCGCTGTGCAGCCACTCCACCAGGCGGCGCCAGTCCAACGGCCCGTTATGCGGTACGCGGGAAGTCGGTTTGGGGGTGGCAGCGTGGTTCATTTCAGCATCGGTTTGAAGACGCGCACCCACTTGGCGGCGGGCAAGCCCCAATTGGCCTGAATGGCGTCGGCGCGGGCTTCGAGCACCTCGCGCTTGGGCCGGTTCGGCGTGCACTGGGCCATCACCACCGTGTTGCCTTCGCGCGTGGGCTTGAAGGCCCAGACCGCATCGGCGCCAAAAGCGGCAGATATTTTTTCGACACTGCGGGTAAAGCTTGAGGCCCGGCCAAACAGGTTGACCGTCATGCAGCCCTCAGGCGTGAGCAGGCGCTTGCAATGGTTGTAAAACGGCAGACTGTCGAGCACCGGCGCGGCAGCTTCGTGATCGTACAAATCAACCTGCAACGCATCGATCGTGCCCCACCACTTGGGGTTTTGAATCTCCAGCGCCGCATCGGCCAGCACCACCTGCATGCGGGTGTTGTCGGCCGGCAGCTTGAACCAGCCGCGACACGCCACCAGCACCTGCGGGTTGAGCTCAATGGCGACGGTTTTCATGCGCAGCTCTTTGTGGCAGAACTTGGTGAGTGAACCCGCGCCCAAACCGAGTTGCATGGCCTGGCGTTTGGTGACGGAGTCGGGCTCCACAAACAGCAGCCAGGCCATCATGCGCTGGATGTATTCGTGAAACAGCACAACCGGATCGTCCATCACCATGGTGCCCTGAATCCATTCGGTACCCAGGTGGAGATGGCGAAGCGGGCCTTCGTCGGAGAAGTTGACTTCGGGGAGGTGGGGGGTTCGTTTTTTCAAGATGGAAGGATTATCGCCAAACGAAAAAACGAACCGCCTGCCTGTCAATAAGGTCTGAAGTTGGCGGTTTCTGACCGCACCGCGCGCGTCGCCAGCGGCATGCCCAGGCGGGGGGCGCTGGTGGCTCTAGTGGCACGGCGCTCCTTGGGTGCCGCGGCGCCGGTGTTGAAGAAGGCAATGGATTGCTGCAATTGCTCGGCCTGGCCCGAGAGTTCTTCGCTGGTGGCGGCGAGTTCTTCGGAGGCCGAGGCGTTTTGTTGGGTCGCCTTGCTGAGTTGCCCCATGGCGCCGCCAATGTGCAGCACCGATTGGCTTTGCTCGGCGCTGGCCGCTGCAATCTCCTGCACCAGTTCAGAAGTTTTCTGAATGCTGGGCACGATCTCATCGAGCAGCTTGCCAGCGCGCTCGGCGGTGGTGACGCTGTTGCTGGCGAGTTCGCCAATTTCCTTGGCCGCTTCCTGGCTGCGTTCGGCCAGTTTGCGTACTTCGGCCGCTACCACGGCAAAGCCTTTGCCATGCTCACCGGCGCGGGCCGCTTCAATC
>SERZ01000121.1_pt1 | contig 48835 bp, 50 predicted proteins | sample 3171461 | NCBI WGS metagenome assembly SERZ01 (sample SAMN06051861, study PRJNA518727) | freshwater metagenome | biome: subpolar coniferous forest; feature: holomictic lake; material: water; isolation source: holomictic Lake 227, 6 m depth | place: Canada: near Kenora, Ontario | collected... | reverse complement strand
GCGAATCACCTCGGCCATGTAGGCGGCAGAAAACAAGGTGATGCCCACCAACACGCGGATCAGCACGTCGATGGTGAAACCTTGTGGCATGAACAGCGGGAACATGAAGGAGGCCATGAACAAGACCGAAATCAGTGGCACGCCTCGAATCAATTCGACGTAAATGGTGCAAAAAGTGCGGATGGCTGGCAGCTTCGAGCGCCGGCCGAGTGCTACCACCAGTGCAATCGGAAACGCCATGATCATTGACAGGGACGCCAGCAAAATCGTCAGCGGCAAACCGCCCCAGCGGTCGGTTTCGATCTTGCTCAAGCCCAGCACAGTGCCATACATCAGCATGAACACCGCGTACAGCACGACCACCCACAGCAGGGCCAGCCAGGGCCGCCAGAAGGCGCGGGTGCAACTCGACACCAGCAGCGCCAACATCAGGCCGGTAGCAACCAGCGGTCGCCATTGTTCCTCGAAAGGATAGCGGCCGAACAGGATGATGCGGTATTTTTCGGCCACAACGCCCCAGCAGGCGCCTACGCCTTCAACCCGGCAGGCATCGAAATTGGGTAACCAGGCGGCCCGGAAGAGGGCCCAGCTGAGAAATTGGGGGATCGTGTAGAGCAGGAATCCGCCAATCATCAGCGTCATCAACGACGTCATCAGGTCGCCAAAAAGATTGGTGCGGATCCAGGCCACCAGGCCCGACGTTTGTGTCGGGGCCGGGCGTGCAGCGATAGGTTTGAAGGTTTGTGCTGTCATGGGTGATGCTCGGGTCAGCGTTCTTGAATGGCAGAACGGGTGTTGTACCAATTCATCAGCAAGGAGGTGGTGAGTGAGGTGCTCAGGTACACCAGCATGACGATGGCAATGCATTCCACCGCCCGCCCGGTTTGGTTCAGGGCTGTGTTGGCAATCGACACCACGTCAGGGTAACCAATGGCCACTGCCAGCGATGAGTTTTTAGTCAGGTTTAAAAACTGGTTGGTCATGGGCGGGATGATGACCCGAAGTGCCTGCGGGAGCATCACCAGTCGCATCGACTGGCCTGGGTTCAGGCCCAGCGCGGCGGCGGCTTCGCCCTGACCACGCGCGACGGATTGGATGCCGGAGCGCACCACCTCGGCCACAAAAGCGGCGGTGTAGATGGTGAGACCCAACAGCACCGAAAGAAATTCCGGTGTCAGTGAACCGCCTTTTTCGATCGCAAACTCGCCCTTGATGGGGGAGTCAAACGCCATCGGCGCGCCGCCAGACACCCAACCCAACAGGCTGCCTCCCAGACAGATGGCTACGGGGACCCAAAACATGCTTTGGAGTTTGCCGGTGGCTTCAAATTTCCGGCGCGCCCATTTGAGGTAAAAAATATTAAAGACAATGGCTAAACCCAATCCGATGAGTGCCCAGAGTTGGCCCGTAGCCCACACCGGAATCGGGAAACTCAGGCCGCCCTTGCTCAGAAAAATAGGCCCCAGCGTCCAGGCATCAGAGGCCGCGGGCAATACCTCTGTGAACAGCAAGTACCACATGAGCAATTGCAGCAATACCGGCACGTTTCTGAAAAACTCGACATAGGCATAACACACGCCACGCACCAAAGCGTTGCGCGAGAACCGGCCGACGCCCAAAAGAGTGCCCAAAATGGTCGTCAAAATGATGCCAAGGATGGCAATGCGCAAGGTGTTCGTCACGCCCACCAGAAAAGCCTGCCAGTAGGGCTGGGCTGAATCAAAGGCGTAAAGGCTCTCGCCGATATCAAAGCCGGCAGGGCTGGTTAAAAAATCAAATCCGCTCTGGATGCCGCGGATCTTCATGTTGTAGAGCGTGTTGTGCGCAATAAACCAGACGAAGGCCGCAATCAGCCCGATGGCAATGATCTGGTAGATCAAGCCTCTGAAGGCCTGACTTCGCCAGGACCAGCTTTTCTTTTGTGGGGGCAACTGTGTGGACATGGGCGGGGTGCTTTCAGGGGGCATTTCAACGCCGTGAGCGAAGACTGGGGATTAAAAAAAGCTGCTGCAAGTACAAGGTATTTGTACCGGCAGCAACTTCTTCATCGTAGCGTGATCAGTGGGTGATCAGCGGACCGGGTAGGCGTACATCAGGCCGCCCTTGTTCCAGAGGTTGTTCAGACCGCGTGGCAGACCCAGAGCCGACTTGGGTCCGACATTGCGCTCGAAACTTTCACCGTAGTTGCCGGTGGCCTTGATGGCGCGCGCCAGCCAGGCTTTGTCGAGGCCGAGCAGTTTGCCCGTGTCTTCATTGCCGCCGCCCAGCAGGCGTTGGATCACCGGGTCGGTGCTGGCTTTCATTTGCTCCACATTGGCTTGTGTCACACCATATTCTTCGGCTTCCAGCAGGCCGTACATGACCCACTTGACGACTGCAAACCACTCGTCATCACCCCGTCGAACCATTGGGCCCAGCGGTTCTTTGGAGATCAGGTCGGCCAGGATGACGTGTTCTTTGGGGTCTTTGGCTACCTTGCCGCGGGTGGAGGCCAGGCCGGACGCGTCGGTGGTGTAGGCCACGCAACGGCCCGTGAAGTAGGCGTTCTCGGCAGCTTCCAGTTTCTCAAACACCACGGGTTTGATGCCCAGGCCATTGGCTTTGGAGTAGTCGGTCAGATTCTTTTCGGTGGTGGTGCCGGACTGCACGCAAACGGTTTGCCCCTTGAGTTGTTTGGCGCTCTTGATCTTGCTCTTGACCGTCACCATGAAGCCTTGGCCGTCGTAGTAGTTGGTCACGGTGTCGTGCATGCCAAGCGATGCGTCGCGGGTCAACGTAAACGTGGTGTTGCGCGCCAGAATATCGACTTCACCAGATTGCAGGGCTGTAAAGCGTTGTTGTGCATTCAGGGGCACGTATTTGACTTTTTCCGGATCGCTCAAAGTTGCGGCTGCCAAGGCGCGGCAAACGTCCACATCCAGTCCGGACCACTTGCCTGCGGAGTCCGCAGCTGCAAACCCGGCCAAGCCAGTGTTCACGCCACAAACAACCTGGCCACGGGCTTTGATGCCGTCCAGTGTTTTACCGGCATGCGCAGGGGCTACCAGGGCCGCGCCCATGGCGGCGACGAGGGCCAGGGTTTTGAGTGATTTCAGGGTCATTTGTAAAGCTCCATTTAAAAAGTTGGATAGAAACGATCACGGTTTGTGGCTGTGCTCATTCAGGCTGCAAACTTTAGCAGCGACATCATGTGCCCCATATCGGGGTTTACGCTTGAAGATCATGCTGAAATTGCATAACTTGTTCGATTGTGTGATGCACTGATAAAAGTTAGAGCATTATTTGTGCCACAGTTTTTAAGTTGTTTGTCGCAAATAAAGCGATATTTGCACACAATGGGTGCGCAGGGTGAAACCCAGTGAGTGCTGTTCCCAAGGGTAGGATCAGCGACGGGTATTTTTCTGTATTTCTTTATATTTTTGGAGTTGATTTTGTTTCTAAAAACTTGCACGGGAGTCGCGTCATGACCCGTATGTCAACTTCTACTGCGCTACCTGCTGGCTCGCCTGAGAGCGCGGGTCTGTGCCCGCTTCGCACAGCACGGCTGATGGCGGTTATGCAATCCGAGGTTGATCGCCAGCGCTTGCCCGGTGCCGTGGCCCTGATTGCCCGGCACGGCAAAGTGGTGTTGTTTGAGAGCTTGGGTGCGCTCGACCCCGCCACCGGTGTCCCGATGGGCAAGGATGCTATTTTTCGCATTTACTCCATGACCAAGCCGATCGTGTCGGTGGCGGTGATGATGTTGATGGAGCAAGGCAAGTTGCTCTTGAGCGACCCGGTGGCCAAGCACTTGCCTGAGTTCAGTGCCCAAAAAGTGTCGCGCATGGTCGACGGCGCTGTTCAACTGCAGGCGGTGAAGCAAGCTGCCACGGTGCAGGATTTGCTGCGCCACACGGCGGGCATGACCTATGAATTCATGGGCAGTGCGCCGGTGCAGCGTCAATATGCCCAGACCCGCATTGGCTCCCGCGAGCGCAACAACGCCGAGTTTTCGCACGAGATGGCGGGGTTGCCGCTGATGTTCGAGCCGGGCACCGCGTGGGAATACGGCCGCGCCACCGATGTGCTGGGGCGACTGGTGGAGGTGGTCAGCGGACAAACGCTGGGCGCTTATTTGCATCAATACATTTTTGCGCCACTGGGCATGACCGAGACCTGGTTCAGTGTGCCGCCCGAGCACCACGCCCGCATTGCTGAACCCTTTGCCCGCGACCCCGAAGGCGGCGTGCCGATGCGCGTGATCGACGTGCGCGAGGTGGGCAAGCTTGAATCCGGGGGCGGTGGCCTGGCCAGCACCACTGCGGATTACGCGCGGTTTTTACAGTTCATGTTGAACAAGGGCGAGCTCAACGGCGTTCGCCTGCTGGGCCCCAAAACGGTCGAGTTCATGACCGCCGACCACTTGGGCGATATTCCCGTGAACAGCACCGCCTCGCGTGCGCTGCTACCGCTGGGGCATGGCTTTGGCTTGGGTTTTGCGGTGCGCCGGGATTTGGGTGTGGCCACTGTGCCGGGCTCGGTGGGCACCTATTTTTGGGGCGGCATGGCGGGCACCACGTTCTTTGTGGACCCCGCCGAAGGCCTGTTTGCGATGCTGATGCTTCAAGCGCCGAATCAGCGCGAGTATTACCGGATGCTGTTTCGGGATTTGGTGTACGCGGCGCTACTGACCTGAATTACCAATATTTATAAGAAATCGGCTTCTAGCCCCCGTCCTACTTGCGTAGATAGCTATAAATTCAGGAGTAGCTAAGGTCAGCGGTCGTTTGTTCTGCAAGCTCTGCCTTGGGGGAACAGCTTTCGCCAGCGCAGCCATGAATCTCTTCGTGCGGCAGGGCTTGCGGCGCGTGCACAACGCCGGTGACTGCGTCATAGCCAACACTGCGCAGGTGCAAGGCGAGGGCGGCGTCCATGCTTTGCGCATGTTGCGGGAACCAGATGCCGAGCTCGCTGGCCATTTGCCGAACCACATCGAGTTCACCGGCTTTGCCACGAACGTCCCCTTCGCGCATCACTTGCAAAATGACCTTGTGCTGCATGGTGTGGCAGTTGCTGGACGAGAAACGGGTGTTGAGCATCCACTGGTCTTCCCGCTCAAAATGCTCGTGGGTGTGGTCGATCAAGATCTTCCAGGCTGGCAGAAGGTCGGTGTCTGAGGCGGTCACGACGATAGCCAGCAAGTCGACAAACTCACGGTGCGTGTCGTCCATGAAAGGCAAATCAAGTGAGAGCGAATCAGACCATTGCAGTGTTGACATGTGCGTATTTCCCCAAAAAAGTGACGACAGCATACGGAAAAGCAGATTTTAAAACTTGACCAATGTCATGGAATAGGCAATTGCAACTTTCCAGCACGCGCCCTCCTTAGGCGCTAAGCTTGCGGCCCATGACTACTTTGTTTACGCCTCCTTCGCTCTCTGAGCCCAGCCAACTCGTCAACGTTCTCAGGCAGCAGGGCTTTGCTGTGCTGGATGCCCACAGCGTTAGCGACCTGAGCACTTGCCCGCTGGCATCGTTGCTTCAACTGAACCCCTTCTGGGGCGATTTGCCACCCGATGCTTTCCTTAAAGATGGAGGCCGTTACCGGCGTCGGCGTCACGCCAGCTTTGTAGTTAAAAACGATGAAGTCACGCTGGTTGCGCACCGGGCCCACTGGCAACCGCTGGAGTACAACGCCTTGCATGGCGGCATGGAGCGTTTGTTTGAGCCGATCTTGCCCACGCTACTGGTGCAACCGGTGTGGCGCCAATTGCTGCTCTGGTTAGGCGATGTGTGCTCGGAGCTGAAAGGCACTAAACCCTGGTTTGTCGAGGCGCACCAGTTCCGAATTGACACGACCGACGGCATCGGGCGCCCGACCCCGGAAGGCGCGCACCGCGATGGGGTGGACCTGGTGGCGGTTTTTCTGGTGAACCGGGAAGGCGTCAAGGGTGGGGAGACCCGTGTTTTTGAGGCTGCGGGGCCTAATGGCCAGCGCTTCACGCTGTCGGAGCCCTGGTCAGTTTTGCTGCTTGACGATGCCCGCGTGATACATGAATCAACGCCGATTCAGCCGCTTCAGTCCGGCGCACAGGGTGGCCACCGTGACACGCTGGTGGTGACCTTGCGCGCTGGGGGCTTTCAGGAAGTTGGTTGATAATTTGATTTTGGTCAAGGTTAAAACCGAGATGCAATCCGACACTTCATACTGTTAATACAAGGAGATTCCAGCATGTTCAATCATATTCTCGTGCCCGTAGATGGTTCTTCAACCGCTCAGTTGGCGGTTGACAAGGCCATCGGCATGGCCAAGGCTTTTGGCAGCAAGGTCACGGCAATTTTTGTCATCGATCCGTACCCGTTCACCGGTGTCGGCACTGACTTTGCTTACGGTCAAGCCGAGTACCTGAGTGCGGCAACCGCTGAAGCCAATGCCGCAGTCAAGGCGGCCAAATCCTTGTTTGAGAATGCAGGTGTTACGGTTGATACCTCGGTGATTGAGGCGCATGCTGCTTGGCGCGGTGTGGTTCAAGCTGCTGAATCGCTTGAAGCTGACCTGATCGTCATGGGCTCTCATGGCCGCAGTGGCTTGGAAAAACTGGTGCTCGGCAGCGTCACGCAGGCCGTTTTGTCGCACACCAAACTGCCGGTGTTGGTGGTGCGGGATTGAATCAGCTACAAATTTAGTAGCTGCTCACGCTTATTAAACGGGGTCTGCAGGCCTAAAAGACCGCAGATTCAAATCCAGCCACTTATCTTTTCGAGGCGATCCAGCCATCGCTGCCTTTTACAAAGCGGATGGGTGCAATTCCTTTATTGGTGTTTCCCTGTCGTGTAACTTCGAGCTCAACATCGCATTTGTAGGCCTTCTCGCCATCCTCTTTGCAGCCAATCTTCTTGACGCTCTTGATCTCTGGCAGCATATCTTTGAACATATCCGTGCCTAGTTTGCCGCCCATTTGTGCCATTGCCTTTGCGTCCGCTCCCATTTGCTTTTCAATAGCTGTCTTAATTTCTCCTTCAGACGGAGCACCTCCACATGCCGTAAGAAGAAGCAAAGCGCCAGACGCGAAAAAAATCTGAAATGGTTTAGTTGTGAAATGCATAAATTCCTTGTAGTGCCATTGAACGTGTTCGCCTCCCCAGGCTACATCGCTTAATAAGCCATCGAATTCTCAATGAGTGGACAGGCATAAACGCCTAGTTAATTGAGATAAAAATGACTTAGATCATGAAAATATCAACTAGATATTGACTTGCGACAAACACCACATGGTGAATTCAAAGGAATTTTGAAAAATGTAAAACTTGGCGCGACCATGGATCGGTTGCCTATTTGCTTTGCATAAGGCCTGTCGCACTCAACTTAAAAGCTCCAGCACCGTTTGACAGTTAAGCTGCGGGCGCTTCGGGAAGCCCACTGACATATATGGGTCAGGAGTCATTGGGTTTTTGGCCATGAATGTTTTCAGAAGCCCGCTGCCGCCGTTCACGACAGTCAGCTTACGGGTTGCCCAATTCATCGCCCGTAACAAGCCGTTCGTGGCGGACTTCAATGTGACCAAAGCGGTCGTCGATCCGTTGAGAAACCAGTCATTCGTGGATGTGGACTCGGATACGTGATTGGACATCCACTTATAGCCACTGAATTTGAAGCTTTGTTGAACCAACGAACAACCGGTGCTGGCCAAAATCATGATTCCGAAGCCCTAGCAATAGTCACAAGTTGCCTTTATGGACCGGGTCTATTGGATGACCAGCGCCGGATCAATTACCAGTGATGGACTGCGTCCTGCGCTATGCCAACCTCTGCGCCAAAGTGTCTCATCTTGCAACTGCCGCCAGTGGATGCGCGTCACGGCTTTTGAATACACCGCCTCCAATTCAACCCATTCAATTGCCAGTTCCGGTGACTCGGGCTCTATCACCCGCGACACAAGAAAATGCTTGTTTTTGGCTATGGGCTGTACAGCGGTCCATTTGGTCAGCAACAGCTTTTTGGGATGCAAGGGCGTCATATGGCGTGGTCACCTCAGTTTAAAGCGCGTGCAGCTTCAACTGCTCTAGTGACACTACTTCCAGCGCCTTGGCGTGGGTTGCTTCCAGATGCACTGGTGGCGCAACACCCGCCGACAAGGCCTCTTTCCAGCGCACTGCGCACAGGCACCACCGGTCGCCTGCGTGGAGTCCCGCAAACCGGTATTCGGGTCGGGGCGTTATCAAGTCGTTTCCGTGCGCCAGTGAATACGCCAGAAAATCACTGGTGATTCTGGCGCAAACCACATGGGTACCATGGTCGTTTTCATCCGTATGGCAGCAACCATCCCGAAAAAAACCGGATAACGGCGCATAGGAGCATGCCAACAGCGTGCCTCCAAGAACGTTCAATGCTGTCATGTCGATTCAATATCCTCAGGCCAGTGGGCGAAATTCGAAAGATGGCAGAATTGCCGCAAGAGATGGATGCTGCCACACTGCCCTTATCTGGTGGGATTTTGCGGGCATTCATGCACAACTACTTATCGAGTTATATCCATGCAAGATGATGAGCGCTGCTGTGGTGTCGGAACCTGCATCATTAACGCCCACGGCCTGTGTTGGTGCGGGCAGCAATGGGATGGAGAAAAAATGTTCCGTCCGACTACAGATGCGACACCACATTCCAGCTTTGAACCTGATTTGGCGATGCCTGCGGGCAGTGCAGACCCAGAATGAGTCCGATGGACAACACACAACTCCATACAGACTTTAGCCAGCGCTGCGTCGTGGACAGCAATGCGTTAACCTGGCATGCCTCGCCTTCGCCATTGGTGCACCGTCGTTTGCTGGCACGCGACGGTGCCGAGGTCGCAACGGCTACGTCCATTGTTCGCTACGCTGCCGGAGCGAGTTTTGAATCGCACAGCCATGAATTGGGTGAAGAGATTTTGGTGCTCGATGGGACCCTCAGTGATGAAGCTGGTGACTATGGGCCAGGCACCTACCTGAAAAATCCGCCAGGTTCCTGGCATGCACCGTTTTCAAAGAATGGCTGCCTGTTGTTTGTAAAGCTCCGTCATATCGACCCGGCAGATACCGACCGGCGTCTGGTGGATACCCGCCGGTCGCGTTGGTCTCAGGGGCTGGTGGAAGGCTTGACGGTTTTGCCACTGGCCGAATTTGGCACTCAACACACGGCCATGGTGCGCTGGGCACCCGGAACATTTTTCAACCCGCATCGCCACTATGGCGGTGAAGAAATATTCGTGGTTGACGGCGTCTTTTCTGACGAGTACGGAAGCTACCCCCAAGGGAGTTGGATTCGCAGTCCCCATCTCAGCCAGCACCAACCTTTTAGTCGAGAGGGCTGCCTGATTCTGGTGAAGACTGGACACCTGCCTGTCTTCAACAAGCCGTAAGCCTTGAAGAATCTGGCTAACCAATCGCACAGTGATGCGGATGTGGAGATGAGATTGCCAGACTCCGATCAATCAATCACTTATGTTGGCACGATGGTCCATTGGCGCCGCAAACAAAACGATACGCCGCTGGGTGTTGAAATTCCGGCAGCAAACCTCCAAGAACCGTTCACCACTGGAAAAGAACCGGCTCTAGATGAGTCATTATTCGCAGACGATGCGCACAGCCCTCGTGAAACACACCATTAAATTGACCATTTCGTTGACTCTCGGGGTATTTGGAACTACAACTATGGCCACTGAAGAACCCAAATTTGAACTGTTGTCCAAGCATGGACACATCGAATTGCGGCGCTACCCATCCTTTATCGTGGCCGAAACCCTTGTCGATGGCGACATGGATGCTGCTTCCGGCAAGGGGTTTCGCATCATTGCAGATTACATATTTGGAAACAATGTGTCTTCGGGTTCGACGCTAAAACAGGGATCGGAGAAGATTTCCATGACCGCACCTGTGACCATGGAGCCCGTTAAGCCAGCTTCGCAAAGAGACGCCATGACTGCGCCTGTAGCCCTGCAGCCCTTGCCAAATTCGGGACAGGTCAGCCAGAAGCCACAAGCCATGCAAGGCGCCAATCGATGGCGGGTGCATTTTGTGATGCCCAGCGCTTACACACTGAACACTCTGCCCAAACCCAACAATCCAGCCGTGCAGTTGCGCGAAGTGCCCTCCAAGACCTGGGCGGTGTTGAGCTATACAGGTTTCAACACCGAAACCGGAATCCAGCAACGCACCGATGAATTGGTGGCTTGGCTAGCTGCACAAAAAATTGAAACGACCGGTAGCCCGCAGTTGGCCCGCTACAACCCACCCTGGACTTTGCCGATGTTTCGCCGAAACGAAATCATGCTGGAGACTAAGTAACCAAGTGGCTTTTCGCTTTCACTGGCACTTACAAGTTTCTGTTGATTACTCTGAGTTAACTTTTCTCAGAGGGGCATTTTCAAGTCGTCGACGCGCCACCAAGTGACATCGTCTATGCCGTGCACCACTTGGTAGGCCTCCACCACCACCTCAAGCAGCACACAGTCTGGCGCTTGAGTGAACGTCGTGAGGTCTGGATGCTTTTCCAAGTGAGCACCCAGCAGGTCGGGGTGCGCTGCTACATTGATTTCTTGCACCCGCCCTACTGCACTCAGAACAAGACCGGTAGTTGTGCCGTCTTGGCTATGGCGCCGACTGCCATCCATTAGCACAGACACCCGCTGGTTTTGCATCAGGTTGGTGAATTTTTGGGTGTTACGGTAAGTGGCGAAAACTAGCCGTTGCCCGGCGTCGATTGGTGTAATGGCAATCAAACTGGTGTGTGGTTGTCCCGCATTTTCAGTGGCAAGTACGGCATGCCCTATGGTGTTCAGCAACTGCTGAATGCTGCCCCTGATGGAGTTGGAAGATGTCATTGAAGACCAAGTTGGCGGGCTGGCTAAAGCTAACCCGCGACGTTGAAAGCTTGCAGTCTACTCAAACCACTGATGCCCGGTAGCCATCTGAACGGACTAACACCTCCGTCGCATTGACTTTACGCGGCAGTCCTTCGCCCACGAGGGCCATGACCTGCTTTCGCTGCGCCTCAAACCATCACTGGCCTTGAGAGATTGGACTGCCAGCAAGCAACCTGTCGCGAACGACGGGACTCGCTGCACAACCGAAATCCAGCGGAGAAACATTGGCGGCGCCGTCCAACGACAGCTATCTGGAAATCATGGAAGTCCGCTGTCAGCTATAGGCGTACTACCTCGACCGACGGCAGTTGGTCGGTGGCGGGCGCCCACTTTGACGAAATGATAGCCACAAAGCCGCCGGTCGATCTCAGGTTGCCAGCGGCTGCCATGGAACAGGTAGATCTCAAATCTCTAAGACCGAAACGCACAACCGAAGTCACGTACACATGGCAGTGCACAGCTCCCTGCAGCGGCGATAAAAAAAGCCGGACCTCTTTCGAGGGCCGGCTTTTTCAGGTCACAGTTGAGCCCTTAGCCGCACTGTCCCACGTAACCGCACGCCGTGCAGAAATCACAACCATCTTTGTGAATAACGGTGGGGTTGCCGCATTCGGGGCAGACCTTGCCAGCCATGGTGGTGGGGGCTTCCTGGTTGTTTGGCGTGTCGAGCACACCCATGTCGCGCAGCGGGAAACCTTCTTCGTCCAGCACACCCAGCATGGCGTAGCGGTGAATGATCAGGCGCGCAATGTAGGCCACGGTGGAAGGCCAGGTTTGCTGGCGACGCTCGCCGTGCGGCAAGCCCGGCACGAAGGCCATGAAATGACCCAAAGGCTCGGCGTAGTTGAGCAACTTGCGCAGCTTCATGCCGATCCAGGCGGGGTCAATCACGCGCATGTCGAGTGACAGCAAGCGGGCCAAGCCGTCCAGCGCACGTGGGTAGTTGCCAGAGAAGCCCACCGAACAGGGCCGGGTCACGATGCCGCCATCGTGGCCTTGCAGGTTGACTTCTTTCAGCGTGACGGTGAAGGCTTCACCGGTGGCCGGGTTGTCCACGTCGACCGACCAGGCCAGCGTGCCAGAAGGTCCGGTTTGTGGCTCGTTGCGGCTGAACATGGCGTCCATCACGGGGGTGGGTGCCTTGGTATCTTCGGTGTCGATGGCTTTGAGTTGGTCGCAGCGCCAGCGAATGACCGCTGCCGTCGCCGCCACCACGCCGGGGAACAGGCGCATTTCGCCATGGGGCGGGAAGGGCATCTCAAATGAGTGTTCTTCGGCAACGGTGGCCAGGGCGTCGAGTTTGAGTTTCAGCCAGGCGGGGTCGTTGGCGCGCAAGTCCATTGACAGTGTCTTGGACAAAGCGCCCAAACCACGCGGCTGGTCGGTGCCGTTGACCCAGACTTCGAAAGGTTTGGGCGCGCCGCCTTCTTCGGGGGCCAGTTCGCCCACAAACAAGGCAAAGTCGCCAAACGGGTGGTGCACCATGAAGGTCCAGGCCGGGTTGCCCGCAGGCAACTCAGGGCGGCTCGGCCAGCGCAGGGATGACAGCACCGGCACCGGCAGGCGCTCCAGTGACAGGCGATGGTTGGCGCCGTCGATGTGCAAGGGCGCAGCGGCAGTGGCGACTGTGGCGGCCGTAGGCGTCAGGCTCAACACCGACCCCAGCACCGAGTTGGGCCGGTAGGTGGCCAGGCCTTTGAGGCCGGACTGCCAGGCTTCCATGTACAGATGCTGGAAGTCGGCATACGGATAGTCAGCCGGGACGTTCACGGTTTTGGAGATGGCGGTGTCGATGTACGGTGCCACGGCAGCCACCATGGCTTCATGGGACTGGGCGCTCATCTCCAGCGCGGTCACAAAGGCGGAAGTGAGCGCTGCGTTTTCTCCGCGCAGGTGGCGGTACAGGCGCCAGGCGTGGTCTTCAACCGCGTATTCCTTGAAGCTGCCATCGACCATGCGTTTTTTGCGGGTGTAGCTCCAGCTGAACGGCGGCTCAATGCCATTGCTGGCGTTGTCTGCAAACGCCAGACTGATGGTGCCGGTGGGAGCAATCGACAGCAGGTGCGAATTGCGCAGGCCGTGGGCACGCACACGCTCTTTCAGGGCGGGCGACAAGCGTGAGGCAAAGGTTTGGCCACTCAGGTACAGGTCGGCATTGAACAACGGAAAGGCACCGCGTTCGATGGCGAGTTCAACCGAGGCGTCATAAGCCGTGTCGCGCATCAGTACAGAAATCTCGGTGGCCATGTCGCGCGCTGCTTGCGTGTCGTAGCGCAAGTTCAGCATCACCAGCGCATCGCCCAAGCCGGTAAAACCCAGACCGACGCGGCGTTTGCTGCGCGCTTCTTCTTGCTGCTGCGGCAGCGGCCAGACGGTAACGTCGAGCACGTTGTCGAGCATGCGGGTGGCCACGCGGGCTACATCGGCAAAGGCGGCGCTGTCGAAGCTGGCATCGGCTTCAAACGGGTTGGTGATGAAGCGGGTCAGGTCAATCGAGCCCAGGCAGCAGCAGCCATAAGGGGGCAACGGTTGCTCGGCGCAGGGGTTGGTGCTGGCGATGGTTTCGCAGTACGACAGGTTGTTGTCGCGGTTGATGTGGTCCAGAAACAGCACGCCGGGTTCGGCGTGGTCGTAGGTGGAGCGCATGATCTGGTCCCACAGCTCGCGGGCCTGCAGTTTGCGGTAGATCCACAAGCCGCTTTCTTTGACCTGGTAGGCGCCAGCAGCTTTTTGGGCGGTGCCGGGCTCAGCGCGGTGAATCAGGGTGAACTCGCCGTCATCCTGCACGGCTTTCATGAATTCGTCGCTGATGCCAACCGAAATATTGAAGTTTTTCAGATCGCCGGTGTCTTTGGCGTGGATGAATTCTTCGATGTCGGGGTGGTCGCAGCGCAACACGCCCATTTGCGCGCCACGGCGGGCGCCAGCGGATTCGACGGTTTCGCATGAGCGGTCGAACACGCGCATATAGCTGACCGGGCCTGAGGCGCTGCTTTGGGTGCTGCCAACCCAGGCGCCACGGGGGCGAATGCGCGAGAAGTCATAACCCACACCACCGCCGCGACGCATGGTTTCAGCCGCTTCAGTCAACGCGGTGTAAATGCCAGGGTGGCCGTCTTCAATGTGGGAGATCGAATCACCCACGGGCTGCACAAAGCAGTTGATCAGCGTGGCAGCCAGGTCGGTGCCAGCGGCGGACTGGATGCGTCCGGCGGGCAAAAAGCCGTTTTGCAGGGCTTGCAAAAACTTGGCTTCCCATTGTTTTTTGTGCTCGGGGGCTTCGACTTCGGCCAAGGCGCGGGCGACGCGTTTGTTGACGTCAAGAATGGTTTTTTCACCGTTTTTACTGTACTTTTCAATCAGCACTTCTTCGCTGATTTGCTGCGGCGCGAGGGCGGCTACGGTTTTTTTCCGTTCAGGTGTTTTTTGTGACATGACATGTTTCCTTGGGTAGAAGGTAAAAGTGGGTGGTGCAGACCGCCGAGACGCGCCGTGCATTCAAGCTTTGCCCCAAATACGGGGCATTAGTGCTGAGCAGGGCTTAAATCATTGATATCGAGCAAGCCGGATATGAAAAATTTTTGGCGGTGAGGCACTACGGGTAGTGATCATAGTCCAATATAAACACTACCGGTAGTGTCTAAAGTATCTTTTTGTAGTCGATTGAGCTTTTGCCCAATGAAACTAAGACGGATCAATTCAATAAATGGCGAAGCACGGCAAAATGCGATTTTGGCCCTTAATACGGGCCTTGCCAACCCCAAGAGTCCCCATGAAAGCACTGTTTGTCCTGTTATTTTTGCTAGGTTTGAGTTCAGCCGGCCAGGCTCAAAACCTGGAACATGGCAAAGAAATCAACGCCACCTGTGCCGGTTGCCACGGTGAATTTGGCCAGGGCGGCAAACGCGGTGAATACCCGCGCATCGCCGGCCAGCGCGAGGCCCACATCAAGGATCAGTTGCGCGCTTTTCGGGCCCGCACCCGCCTGAATCTGCCGATGTTTCCGTACACCCAGGAGCGTGAACTGTCTGAGGCGGACATTGAGGATGTCGCGGCGTATTTGGCCTCGGTGGAGTTGCCCACGTTGTGGCCTGTGTTCAAGGATGACGACGATGCACTGACCCGACTGACGGCCGTAGAAAAGGTAATGATCATTCCGCGTTCGCCGGGCAATCTGGACAACGGCCAAACCATTTACAAAAAAGAATGTGTCACCTGCCATGCCCGCGACGGCATGGGGCGCGGCAAGTTTCCGCGCTTGGTGGGGCAGTACACCAGCTACCTGAGAAAACAGATGGATGCCTTCCTCAAGGGCGAGCGCGCGCACGACGAGGTGGAAATGGTTGGGGTTCTCAATCAGTACAAGGAGCAGGACCTCAACGATGTGCTGGCTTACCTGACCTCGATCCAGGCCAGTCAACCTTGACCTGACATTAAATTTATAAGAAATAGGGCTCTAGCCCAGGTGCTATAGGCGTAAGCAGCTAGTATTTTTATAGCAAATTAAGTCCACTGATGCTTCAAGGAAATTCCCGCATGAACCCTGTATTTCGGCCCGCCATTAAGTTTTTTTCGCTTGCTTTGGGATTGGTGCTTCAAACCGCCTGGGCTGCGACACCGTCTGCCACCCCTTTGCCCCCGGTCGAGTTGTACGCGCCAAGCTCGTGCCCGCCCTGTGCTGGCTGGATCCAACAACTGCGCCAACGCGGTTTTGTGGTTACCCAGGAAGAAAAGTCGGCGGACGGCATGCGCCGGATCAAGCATTGGGTCAACGTGCCGTCTGCGCTGGAGTCGGTTCAAACCGCGCGTGTGGGCGGCTACTTTATTGAAGGTAGCGTGCCGGTGGAGGACATCCTTCGCTTGCTCAAGGAAAAACCAATGGCGCGCGGCTTGGCCCTGTCGGTTTTGCCGGGAGGTGGTCTGGCACGCGAAAAATACAACACGGTGTTCGTCGGCGCTGACGGGCAAACCAGCATTTACGTGCGTCATTAAGCCGGGCCTGCTGGCTTGGGGTGGGCTAGTCCGATTCAAGAGTCATACCGATATTTATAAGAAATACGGTTGTAGCCCCCGTCTTATAAGCGTGAACAGCTATTTTTTATATAGCAAGAAACATTTTCAATTTGCTTTGATAATTCGCCTTCCACCCGATTACTAATGGAGCATCCCGCATGAAACCAAGCACCGTGTCGCGCGCCGCCTTCCTGGGGTTGGCGCTTTGTCTGGCGCTCCAGACGGCGTGGGCTGATGAGCCACCCGCCACTCAGGGTATGAGTGAGTTGCCGATTCATGATGCCGCGCGCATGGGCACGCAGGCTGAGGTGTCGCAACTGCTGCGTGCTGCCCCGCAAAACCGGGATGCCCGCACGGCTTTGGGTGCCACACCGCTGCACTACGCGGCCATGAACCAGGACAGCGGACCGCTGAAGGCGCTGGTCACCGCCGGTGCCAACCCGAATGCGCGTGACAGCGAAGGCCGCACGCCGCTGCACATGGCCGCCTTTGCCACACGCACCGAGCACGTCAAGCTACTGCTGCAAGCCGGGGCCGACCCGCTGTTGAAAACCGAAGCCGGGCGCGATGTGCTGAGCATGGCGCGCAAGGTGCGTGCGGATGAAGCCGCCGGCGAAATTTCGCTCTGGATTCTCAAGGGCTGCAAGCCGGGGCGGCCTTGCTGATGCGCTACCCCCGTTTTCCTCAGGGTGTGTTGCTGGCGCTGGTCACCGTTGTGGGCTTGGTTCGACCTTTGAATGCGGCGCAGGCGGTGGCGGTCGAGGTCGCGCTGCCACCGGTGGTGGTGTACGCGCCGAGTCCGTGCTTGTCTTGTATTGATTGGGCCGAGCACCTGCGCCAAAACGGCTTTGTCGTGACGCTGGAGGAACAGCTGATCGCTGAGATGCCGAACATTAAACGCAGGCTCAAAGTGCCGCAGCCACTGGAGTCAGTCCACACGGCACGGGTAGCGGGCTACTTTATTGAAGGGCATGTGCCAGCCGAAGATATTCTGATGTTGCTCAAGGAAAAACCCAAGGCGCGCGGATTGGCGGTGCCGGGCTTGCCGGGTGGTGCGCCCGGGCGCGAGAGCTACAACCCGATATGCGACACCGCTTGCACCATTTTGGACAACGCGGGCCAAGAGCGCGATGTGCGGCGCGAAGCCTTCAACACCCTTCTGGTTGGGCCGACCGGTCGCACCAGCATTTACGCCCGTCACTGAAGGGCGCTTGCCGGCTTAAGAAGCGGGCACGCCCAGGCTTTCGGCATACAGCGATCGCGCCCATTGCAAGTCTTCGTCGCGGGGTTGTGGGTTGTCGTGCTGGCGCACCGCTTGCGTGATGAGTCCATCGCCACGCTGGCGGTATTGGGCGTCAATGATCAGTTGCTCAGCGGGGTCGGCATCGAGCCAGACATGGCAAATACTTTGCGGCAACGCCACGGGAGAGGGCGACTCGCCCCGGCTGTGTGCGGCGATTTGCAAAGCGGCAGCTGTACCCAGACGGGTGGCCACATGCGCCGTTTTGGGGTAGTAGCCAAACAGTGGCGACACCGTATCGATCAGGTCACCGACCAGGTACACCCGCTCATCCACGGGGGAGCGCAGACGCAGCGGATCAACACCGGCCCAACGGGTGGACTGACCTTGTGCGTTGGTGCCCAGCAGGCCGGTCTGCGCCACCAGTTTGCTGGCCTGCATCGGCGGCAACAATATCGCGTGTTTGAAGTGAATCTCGCCTTCGTCGGTGCTGAGCTTGCGCGCAAAGGGATCGATGGACAGTCCGTCTGAATGAGGTCGGTGCACGATCTGGTCGGCGTAGCGCTCGGCAAACAGATGGTTAAAACGGGGAATGCCGGCGCCAGCGTCAATCACCGTCAGCTTGCCCGGTAGGCGCTTGGTTTTCAGCCACCAGCCAATCAGCATGGCCCGTTCATAGGGCGCAGGCGGGCAGCGGTAGGGTGGCGGGGGGATGGTCATGACCAGATCGCCACCGCGAAAGTTGTCGAGTTGGCGCTTGAGCAGGTCGAGTTCGCTGGCCATAAACCCGGCCGGAAACTGTTCGCGTGTCTGCGCTGTGGCGCGGGTGTCATCGCCAAACCAGGCGGTGTAGTCGTAGTCAATGCCCGCAGCCAGCACCAACCAGTCGTAGTCAAATCGGCCTTGTGCCGTATGCACCTGGCGCAATGTGCGGTCAATAGTCTGGACGTCAGCGGCTACAAACCGGTAGCCGAGAACCTGTGCCAAGGCGGCCAAGTCGACCCGCGCCAGTCGCTCTGGCGTGCGGCCCACCAGCCAGGGGCTGCTCAGGGGCAAGGAGCGCAACTGAGGGTCGCGGTCAATCAGTAACACCTGCAGTTCGGGCGCGCTTTGGCGCAGCACACGCGCCGCACTCAGCCCGGCCCAGCCACCCCCGATGATCACGACTCGCTGACCCGCAGGACGCGTAGAGGCGCCGATGTTGCTGTCAGACGCGGCCAAGCCGTGCCAGGCCAACCCGGCGCTCCCTAGTGCGCCCAGCAGGGTGCGACGCTTCATTGCTTGGGCAGGTTCTCGTTCATGTCCAGCCAGCGCTGAATTTCTGTGACCATGTCTTTGACCGGCGCACCGTAGGCAAACTTGGTGATGCGTTGGCCGTCAGGTCCGATCAGAAACATGCCAGCGGTGTGGTCCATGGTGTAAATGTTGGCCGCCGCGCCAGGTTCGCGCACTTTTTCAAACTGCACCTTGAAGTTGTTGGCGGCCCAGCGCACCAGCTCCGGGCTTCCGGTCAGGCCCAGAATGCGCGCATCGAAGTTGTGGGTGTAGGCGTCAATCACAGGGCCGGTGTCGCGCTCCGGGTCGACGGTGATGAAGATCGGTTGCACCATTCGGGCGCGCTCGCCCAAGGCGGCCATGACTTGTTGCATCTCCACCATGGTGGTCGGGCAGACGTCAGGGCAGCCGGTGAATCCGAAGGTGACGAGTTGAAAACGGTCATGAAAATCTTCTGACATCACGGCCCGGCCGGTGCCGTTTTGCAACAGGTAGCGTGGCGCCGAACGGGGTGCGTCAGGCGCGGGCGCTGCTTCTGCGGCTTCGTCCATGATTTTGTGGCCGGTGTGGGCCAGGGCAGATCCGGTTGCGCCGGTGAGGGTGGCCAGCAACAGGGTCAGCAGACTGCGGCGAAGGTGAGTTGTGTTCATGTTATTGGGTTCCAGTGGGGGTGGTAGACGCTGCACCCGGTGTGGTGGCGGGCAGGCTTATTTTCAATTGTTGGGCGAGCATATCGAGTTTCGCCGTTAGCGCGGCGCTGCTGGGGCAGTCCGCCGAGCCGCCGATTTGCGCGGTGTAGCTTTGCTGGGTGCCTACCTCATAGGCGTTGCCAAAGCGCGCCGTTTTGGGGGCGTGCGCAATCATCAGGTTTTTGGCGCGACTCGCTACTTGCAGTTCTTGGCAAGCCAGCGCCTGGCCATTGACGAGCGCGAGGTCGCTGATGATTTTCAGGCCGCCGTCGTCGGCTGTTTGCGCCTGGGCGGGCGCCAGCAGGGCGCCGGCCAGTCCCAAGGCGAGGGCTAAGTGCTTAAGGTTTTTCATGGTCATATCTCCTGTAGGGGGTGCTCACATTCGGGGACGTGGGTCTTGCAGCACACGGTGCGGTGTAGAAAATGGGGCCAGTCGTTCAAGAAAGTCGAGCAATTCAAAGGCCGGTGTGTTCCTGAAAAAAGTGGCTTTCGGTGTTTCCATCCAGATTCTGTCAGCGTACAACAGTATTTCGTGGGGTGTGTCGCCAATTTGGTCATGATTTCGATCGAACCCCAGGTACTCATCCCAGCGGTTGTCGCTCCAACGGTTGGCGCTGCCGGTGCCGGGGGCGCTGATGGCCACTGTGGTCAGGTTGCTGTCAAAGCGGTTGTTGGTGAACTGGTGCCCACCCGCCTCACCATAAAAAAACAAACCGACGATGTTGTGGGCGAAGTGGTTGCCGCGAACGATCAACTGCCCACCGCCCTCAACCGGCGCATCCATCTTCATGCCGACCGAACAATGGAGGATGCTGTTGTTCTCAATCAGGCTGTCGTCGCTTTCCCGAATCACGATGCCACCTCCGCCATCGGTCAGCGCGTGGGCCACAAAGTTGCGTCGCAGCGTGATGTGTGGCGAATACAGGACCACGATGCCGGTGCCGGTGTAGGTCAAGCGGTTGTCTTCAATCAGCAAGCGGGGCGAAAAAATCAAGTGCATGCCGTAACGGCCATCGGTAAAGTGGTTGCGCAGCAGTTGGTTGTCGGGCGAGTTGATCAGGGTCAGGTCACGGCCCTGGGTGAAACGGTTGTCTTCAATGCGGTTGTGGTGGCTGTACCAAAGTCGCAAGGCGTCGCCGCGCAAACCGGTTGAAAAGGGCTTGCCCGTCACCCGGTTGCCTTTGATCAGAGTACGGTTGGATGCCTTGAGGTGGATGCCAAACAGCACATCTTCGAGGTCGTTGTTTTCGACCCGGTGCTCGTCACCTTGCAGCAAAATTCCGGCGTCAATGCGGTCGTGCGAGTCGCCGCTGCCACGCACGCGCAGACCACGCAAGGTCACGCCGTTGGCGTTCACGCTCAAAACGGTGCTGCGACCATCACCTTGAATCACAGCCTGGCCTGAGCCCTCAAGGGTCATCGTCCGGGTGATGCTGGCGGGGCCGGTGTAAACACCCGGCGCCAATTGCAGCGTGCCACCTGTGGGGGTGGCGTCAATCAAGGGTTGCAGGGCCTGCGCGGCGGCCAGTGCCAGCGGCATCCACAGTGCCCACAGGCAACCCAAGGCAATGGCGGCCAGTGTTTTCATCAAGAGCGGGCTGGGGGCGTGTTAAAGCCGCGAACACCAAAGGGCGCACGCATCAGCAAAACAAAAATCAACGCCCCACCGTTCATCAGCAAGGCGTACACCACGCTGGGCACGCTCATGGCAGGCGAGTGCAGCAATTGCACGCAGACAAAAATGCCCAAGGCCGAATTTTGCAAGCCGCATTCGGTCACCACGGCGATGCGGTCACGTCCGCTTAGTTTGAATTGACGGCTCAAAACCCAGGCACCCGTCAGGATCAAGCCATTGAGCAACAGGCTCGCCGGGCCAACGCTGGGCAGGTAATCCATCAGCACCTGGCGCTGGTCCCAGAAGGTACTGAAGACGATCAGCACAAACAAAGCGGTGGCCAGGCGCCCGGCCAGGGTTTCAAGGCGCGCGACCCGACCCGGTTGCCAGGCGCGCAAGGCCATGCCGGTGAGCACGGGCACGGTGGTCAGTAAAAAGATACTGCGCACCATGCTGCCCAAGGGGAATTCGACGCCCATCCCGCTGGCCATAAATAAGCGCATGGAAGCGTCCACCACCAGCGGCAAGGTCAATACGGCGGCCACGCTGGTCACGGCGGTGAGCGAGATAGACAGTGCCACATCACCGCGCGCCAAGTGAGTCAAAAGTCCCGAGCTGACGCCGCCGGGGCATGCCGCCAGCACCATCAAGCCGACCGCCATCACCGGGTCCAGTTGGAGCGACCACGCCACCCCCAAGCCCAACAAGGGCACCATGATCAATTGACCGATCAACCCTGCCAGCAAGGCGCGAGGACGCAATAAGACACGTTTGAAATCGTTCAGTTGCAGGGTCATGCCCAAATACAGCATGATGAACGCCAAGGCCAGTGGCAACAACTGCGACACCGTGGGCAAGGTCACAAAAACACCCCGATCGCCAGCAGCAGCGCCAGAATTAGCCCGACCTTGGCCGTGGCAGCGAGCAAGGCATTTAGCGATGCCGCCGAAGCGTCAGGGCGCAGGCGTTGCGTTAATTGAACGCTGTGCGGTAAGGCCAGCAACGACAGTAAAGCGCCGAGGTGACCCCGCGCCGCCAGCAGCACCGCCAGGGCATAAGGCGCCAGCATCATGGCGAGGTAGGCGCTGCGGGCAAGTGGCCGGCCCAACCGGGCTGCCAATGTGCGGCGGCCACTGCGCAAGTCGCCTTCTAGATCGCGGTAGTTGTTGACAAGCAGCACGGCCGCGGCGGGCAGGCCGAGCGCGGCCCCGCACAGCAAAGCGTTGAGCGATGGCGCACCACTTTGCAACCAATGGCTGCCCGAGACCGCGACCAAGCCAAAAAATACCAGCACAAACAACTCGCCCAAGGCCGTGTGCGACACCGGGCGCGATCCGCCTGAGTAAGACCAGCCCGCCAGCAAGGACGACACGCCGGCCAGCAAGATCGGCCAGCCGCCCAGATTCACCAGGTAGCAACCAATGACCACCGCCAAGCCGTAGCTCCACGCCGTGGCGCGGTGCATGGTGCTGGCGCTGACCCAGCCGGCAGCGGTCACGCGCAGCGGGCCCACGCGGTCGGGGCAGTCGTTGCCGCGCTCAAAATCAATCACATCGTTATGCAAGTTGGTGCCGATCTGGATCAGCAGCGCGCAAGCCAGCGCAGCCAGCAGTGCGGGCCAATGCCGCACGCTGCCATCCGCCCAGGCCAGCGCGGTGCCGAGCAGCACCGGAGCCACCGCAATGCTCAGGGTGCGTGGACGAATGGCGGTCCACCAGACTCGCCGCCCGGAGATGGAAAGGTTCATGGACGCGGAGTGAGATTCAAACGGCATGGGGTCGCGTTCCAAAATGCAGGCAGGCAATGCCAAACGACACGTTTTCCCAATGCACCTCCGTCAAGCCGGCTTGTTGCATCAGTGTGGCAAAACCAGTTTGATCCGGAAAGAGCCGGATCGACTCGATCAGGTACTGGTATGCCTGCGGCTCACCCGCCACCGCCGCACCGAGGCGGGGAATGACAAAGAAAGAATACAAGTCATAAAACGGGGCCAGCCAGCGGGCCGGTCTAGAAAATTCCAGGCAGACAAAGCGCCCACCGGGTTTGAGAACGCGCACAACTTCCGCCAGGGCCGTTGATAAATGGGTGGCATTGCGCAGCCCGAACGAGACCGTGAGCAAGTCCACGCTGGCGTCCGGCAGCGGCAGGTTTTCAGCTTCACCGGTGAGCCACGCCAAACCCTCGCTGCCGGGGCGCTGGCGCCCGACCTGCATCATGGCCAGACAAGGGTCGCAGACGGTGACTTCCCGACCCTGGCCTAACAGCAAGCGCGCTACATCGCCCGTGCCGCCGGCCAAATCCACCACCCGACCGAGCACGCCCGCCATGCGCTTGGCCAATTTGCGTTTCCAGAGGCGGTGAATGCCCATACTCATCAGGTCATTCATCAGGTCATAGCGCGGCGCCACGGCATCGAAAACCAGTCGAATGCGGGCTCGGCGTTCATCGCTGCTGACGGATTGATTGCCGAAGCTCTGGTCGATAGAGGCGTCGTTCTGCATGGGTCTATTTCAGGGCGAGTTCAACGGCCGCGTCGAGTTGGCTGCGCGTCATGGCGCCCATTCGGCTGGCCACCACCGCGCCTTGTTTGTTCAACACCACGGTAAAGGGCAGGCCCGCCTGGACGTTACCCAGCGAGCGCATCAGGTCTATGCCGGGCGAACGGGTCAGGAAAACCGGGTAGTTGATGTCGTAGGCACGGCCAAAATCCCGCACCGGTTCCGGGTTGGTTTCGATGTTCATGCCGATGACCTCGACACCGGTTTTTCGCAACTGCAGGGAGACCAGTTCCGGAATTTCTACCCGGCAAGGGGGACACCAGCGGGCCCAGAAATTGAGAATCATGGGCCGACCACGGTGGCTTTTGAAGGGGACGGGCTGGTTGTCCAGGTCGTACAGCGTGGCCGCAAAAAGGTCGGCGGGGTTGATGTGACCCGGTGCTTCGATTGTTAAGCCACCTTGAACGTTGGGCTGGTCTTGCGCGAGCGTGAGTGTGCTGGCGCACACCAGACCCAGCGCCAACAGGCCAGCGCCCCAAGCGTTTTGCATCAGGGAAGGTCTCCGCGGCGAAACAGCAGGAACCCGGTGAAGGCCGCACCAATGCCCAGCACCAGCGGGTAGACCAGCGCAAAAATCTTGTAACCCAAAGCGCCAAACAGATCCAGGATCACGTAGGCCGAGGGGCCGAGCACGATCAGTTGCGGGTCGAACATGGCCAGCGCGGCAGTGCGAAACACCTGCAGCGGGTTGGCCAGTGCCAGCGTGACGGCCAACTCCGGCGAGATCTTGCCTTGAATCATCACGCCCAGCAAGATCAGGTCCAGGAACAGCAGGAACGTGAGCCAGACCAGAAAAGCGGCACCCTGCGCCATGTCGGTGGTGCGCGCCAGCGATGAGATCAGCATGCCAATGCCGAGAAAGCAGGCCGCCATCACCGCCAGCAGTGCGGTGTAGTAACCAAAAATGCCCCAAGGCACCTCAATGCCCTGAATCAACGCAATCAACACGGCCAGCACCATGGCGCCAAACACAGGCAAGAAAATGACGATGTAGCGCCCCAAAATTTTGCCCCAGAACCAGGCCGCCAATGACACCGGCAAGGACAGCAAGTACTCATAGACACCGGCTTCGCGGTCGCCCGCCACAGAGCGCACAGTAGTAATCAAAACAAAAATGGGCAGGATCGCCATGGTCAACTGGATGTAGGTGACGAGCAAGCGTGACAGGCCAATGAAGCCCAGCACGCGCGATTCGGTCAGGCCGAATAAAAACAGCAGCGCCACGATGCCACCAAAGACCAGGGTGTAGATCAGGAACCAGCGCGCACGCAGGGATTCAACGATATCGAGTTTGGCGGTGAGCCAGAGTTGTTTCATGAGACGTATCTTGTTATTTGGGGAGGTCAGCGGGGCGGGCGCCCGGCTGGCAGTCGGCCGGCCACATGCCGGAAGTTTTTTGGCACATCGCCTCGAAAGCAACGGTGCCTGTCTGTGCTTGTGCAAAGGCCGCGTAGTTGTAGCCCATGGGCGAGGTTTTTCCTGCGAGGTAGTAGGCGCTGCGCGCATCCAGCCACTTCTCGCCTTGACTGTCAAAGTCGGCGACCCAGAAGCGGGTAGCCGCCTCTGTCATCCAGGGAAATTCTTTGAGTTTTTCGGCGCGCCAAGTGGTGGCGCAGCCGATGTCGTCAAACTTGAAAGCCATATTTTTGGGCCCACCGCGAAGCTGCACGGCAAAGCGGTGATCCGAAATGCTCATCTTGCAGCGGGTGCAGTTGTCGCGGTCCCACTTGAAGGGGACCATGCCTTCAGGCCAGTGGCCTTCGTCGCCGCAAGCAGTCAGCAAGGTTGCCAGCGGCGTCAACAAGAAACCATGGGCCAGCAGGTCGCGTCGCCTCATGGATTGATCTCGGTCAGCGAGACATGGCTGACGACCGCCACGTAGCGCGACACCATGCCCAGGAAGCGCAGGCGGTCAGGGCCGGGAATCTCGCCGACCCACTCGGTACCGGCGTCGTCCAGCGTGCGAAAGTTCCACAGCGCCAGCGCCTTGGCCAGGGCGGGCTCCGGATTCCGGGAAACGACGCGTCCGGTCAGCATGCCGGTCAGCGACACGTCTTCGGCAATGCTCTCATCGAGCACCACCTTGCCCATGTCGAGTTCCACCACGCGGTTGACCAGGGCCGAGACTTCGTTGATGCGGTGGCTGGAGATCAGCATGGTGGCGTTCTCGGCACGCTCTGCCAGCAACTCAAAGAAAATCTTGCGTGCTTGCGGGTCAAGGTTGGCGGCGGGCTCGTCCATGACCAGCACCTTGGCGTCTCGGCCCAGGGCAATGGCGATCAGCAGCTTTTGCTTCATGCCGCCCGATAGTTTGTTGAAGGGCCGCGCCAGGATGCTGTCGACCTCCAACCCCAACCGGATGGCGATGTCTAGCATGCGTTGGGGTTCGGTGTTGCACAGCGCCGCCGAGAAGTTAATCAACTGTCCTACGGGCATCTTGAGCGGGGGTGGCAGTTGCGGTACAAAGCCAATCAGGCCCAGCACTTGCGTGCGCTCAAGACGTGGGTTACGGCCCTGAATGAGCACTTCGCCATCGTGCGTGTATTCGCCCAGCAGGCAGCGGATCAGCGTGGTTTTACCCGCGCCGTTGGAGCCAATCAAGGCCACCCGTTCGCCGAGGCCGACTTGTAGTTCGATGCCGTCAAGAATGCGGGCGCGTCGAAAAGATTTACTGACTTGGTTAAATTTGATCACTGTGTTCGCCTGAGCGTAAAAATACCTGAGTGGCCCGGTCGAGCCACCCGATCATAGTAATTTGGAAAGGCCTTTGATGTCGAAATTAAGCGACCCTGTTGGGCAGACGTCAACGCACAGACCGCAGCGTGTGCAGTCAGGCCCGAGCGACACTTCGGTGTCCACAGCGCGGCCTTTGATCACGGTCTCCAGCACGTGCGGTACAAGACACACTTTTTTGCAATCGCCTTCGTGAAAGCAGCCATCCAGCGTGTACTTGATGCGCACTGGCGACAAGATGCCGACAACACCATAGGTCAACCCGATCGGACAGGCGTAGCGGCACCAGGCGCGCCGCGAGATGGCGACTTCAAACAAGAGCAGCGCAAACACCCACAGCAAGGCGAGACCCGGGCCGTAGATCAGTGCGCGTGACAAAATACCGGTGGGTGAAATGGCCTCAAAAACGGTATAGCCCGTACTTAGGGCTGCCAACGCAAATACGACCCAGAAGTAGGTGCGTAAACCACGACTCATGGCTTGGTCAGACACCAGTTTTTTGCTTGCCATCCAGAGGTGCAACTTCTCGGCCCATTCGGCCAGCAAGTGGTAGGGGCAAACCCAGGAACAAAAGGTGCGCCCGCCCAGCAGCATCCAGAGCGCCATGATGGTGAGGGTGCCAATCACCAGATTCACGATGATGTGCTTGTGTGCCAGCATGACCTGCAACGCTGAGTTCAGGTCGATCATGTGAAAACCGATAAAGCGCGATGCGGTGAGGGCACCTTCCAGAATCTGGATGTCAAAGCCGAACGACACGGCAAACAACAAGTTGGCCGCCACCAACACCGCCCAGCGCCGGTTGCGCCAGGTGTGGCCATGCGGTTTCTCGTGTGCTGCCATGATGGCGGCGCGCACCTCGACCTTGTTGGCCATGCGTTTGAGTTCATGCACCTTTTGCGCCCGCTCGGTGATCGCCGTGGGGCGTTTGGGTTCGCGCCCGAACATGATCGCGATTTGATCAAAAAAGCGCTGCCGCTTGACTGCTTTCTCGTCGTTCATAGCTTCCAGACCTCCCGGGATTCGATCACGATGCAGGCTTGTTCCGTCGGGCAAACCATCTCGCACACACCACAACCTACGCAGGGTTCATGCACCACCGGTTGACGTCGGATTTTGCCTTCCGATGTGGTCAATGTTTCAATAGAAATAGCACCACCCACCGGGCACTCACTCACGCAAAGATTGCATTCCTTGACATCGTAAGGATGGTCTGCCACCTTGATGGGTTTCCAGCGATTGACGTCCATGTAACGCATGCGCCCCTTGAAGTCTGCACCCTGCGCCTGGCCCTTAAACCCCTTGCCTTGCGAGGCAAGACAGGCTTCGGGTCGTGACAGGCGTGCAACACCCATGCGTTCTTTCAAGTTGAGCGTAGGTTCCGGGTCTTTTTCCTTGGCCTTAAGGATGGGTTTGGCTGCTAGAGCGGCACCCGCACGCACCAGTAAAAATCCTGGTTTTTCGTAGGCCAGCGAGCCGGTAGGGCAGGCCAGAATGCACTGAACTGCATCGCATGAAAAGTCACAAGCCTGCTGGCGCGGGTCGATGTAAGGCACGCCCACACCAAAGCCATCCACCAGATCGGCCAGCTTGATGGCTTGCACCGGGCACACTTGCACGCACTGGCCGCACTTGATGCACGAGCCGAGCAGGTCTTTTTCATCCAGCGCACCGGGGGGGCGCAGGCGTTTTCGTTGGGCATAGGCCAGCGGCAAGTAACCCGAAAGCGCCGCACCGAGCACACCGCCAGCGAGCAGCGCCGTGCGTAACCAGCGGCGGCGGTCCTGACGCGTCAAACGCGATTTGGTCTTGGGTTTGGCAGGCGGTTTTTCATCCGGTGCGGTATCAGTCATCCCTTGACTCCTTGGGGTTTGATGAAGCGCGGTTGTGTGTCCTTAAGCGTCAGTTCTGGCGTAGAGAAGGGTGCCAGTCGCTCCAGAAAATCAAGCAGTTCGAGCACCAGTGCGGTTTTGAAAAAACGCGCAGCGGGCAACTCGATCCAGATTTGATCAGCATAAGAATACAACTCGTAGGGGGTGTCGCCCATGCCATCATGGTTGCGGTCAAAACCCTGGTAGTCGTCCCAGTAATTGCCCCGCCATTCATTCAACCCCGTATTGCCTCGGCCCGCCTGCACTGCATTGGTCAGGTTGCCTTCAAAAATGTTGTCGGTCATGATGTTGCCGCCCAGTTCACTCAAGAGCTGTATGGCAATGCCATTAAAAGCAAAACGGTTGTTTTTGACCCATATTTTGCTGTCAGGCTCGAATGGTGACATGTCAGAGCCAATGCCTATGGCGCAGTAAACAATTTCGTTGTTGTCTATCAGAATATTGCTGGCTTCCTTGAAGCCAATGGCCATGCCGGTGGCGCCGGTGGCATGCGAGATCAGGTTATGTCGCACGGTTCCGCCATCGCCATACATGAAATAAATGCCCACCGCGTTGTCGATGAAACGGTTGTCCTCCACCAGGTTGTTTTTGGCAAACATGAAATGGATGGAGTAACGACTGCGCATGCCCAGGTTGTGGCGATAAACGTTGTCATTGGAATACCAGGCGACCATGTCACGGGAGTCGGTAACTTCATTACCCTCAATCAGGTTTCGGTGGCTGTACCACAGGCGAAGTCCGTCACCGCGCAAACCCAGTGAGAACGGTTTGGATTTGACCTTGTTGTTCTTGATGAGGTTGTCGTTGGCTTGCTTGAGGTCAATGCCATTCAGGCAGTTGTCGATAACGAGGTTCTCAATGGTGTTGCGGTGCCCCCGTACATCCAGACACGAATCGTCGGTGTCGTGTGAATCACCTGAGCCCGTCAGGTGCAAGCCACGTAGCGTGACACCATCGGTTTGCAATGAAATGACCGTGCCCTTGTCGCCAGCATCAATGGTGACCTTCCCGGCGCCTTCAATGGTCAATGGCTTGGTCAGTTCAACCGGCCCGGCGTAGTTGCCGGGTGGTGGGCGCAAAACCGAACCGGCTGGCGCCGCATCTACCAAGGCCTGGAAAGGCGCCAAACCATGAACGCGTGCGTGGCGCTCAGACAGGGCAAAGAAGGGTTTCGGTCGGTCAACGTTGACGCGAGGCGCCGTTGACATGTCCGCAGTGGCACCCGGTAGCCGCTGCTTGCCTGGCTCGTTGTCGGGCTCGGTGGTACGCGCCAGCAACAGCGACGACACCAGCAGCAAGGACGGTAACAGCGAGACCCAGCGTTTGTTTTTCATAGGCGTTAGAGTTCAGTGCCTTCACGCATCTGGCGGCGGCGCAACAGCAGGGCCAACATCAGGCAAGCAAAAGTCACGACCAACAAGCCATAGCCCCAATAGGGATAGGAGTAGGTCGAAAACTGCGCTACCTTGCCTTCACCAAACACCGTGGGCATAAAGGGCTTGACCGTGAACGCGCCCCAGGGGTGCATGTTGTGGCCAAAGAACCAGAGCCAACCCGCGTATTCGATCACGAAGTAGACCGGCAGCAAGCCGGGAACCAGGGCGAGCATCAGGGAGAATTTGGGGAACTTGGCGACAGCGGCCACCACCACGGCCATCGCGGCGATCAAGCCGCCGATGGCGACTTTGCTGAATAAAGTGACGTTGTCACCCCAAACCTGAATACGGGCGGGTTCATTAAAAAAAGTAGCGGCATCGGTCATGTAGCTTTTGACATGGGTGGCCAGATGGTCCATGACAAACTGATCCACCAGTACCCAGGCAGCCACCGCCGTGAAGCCACCCGACAGCACCATCAATCGACGTTTGCCTTTGGGTGCGACGAAGCCCAGCAACATCACGGTAAAGAAGCCGAAGAAGAACTTGGCCAAGGGTTTCTCGACCGGCGCACCCGTGGAGATCGGAAACATGCCCACATAGTGGTTGATCGTGTTCATCTCATGCACGCAATCCAAGCCGGCAGCGTCTTTGTTAACGTCCTTCTTGGCGTCCAGAATCGGGTTGTAGCGCTCAGAATCCGGGCCCATGTCAGCTTGCATGGTCTCGGAACCCATGCGTGTGTTGTTGCCCACCGCACTGCAGCCGTTTTGCACACCATCAAAATGGAAATGGATGCGGATGCCATCCGGGAACGCATCTTTGGGGTAGTTGGGCGCGGTGAGCGAGACCCACCATATCGGGGCGAAAAAGGCCGCAATCATGGCCGCCATGGCGACCATGGTGAGTACCGTGATCCATCGATTCTGTTGGGTCTGCGCTTTCATATTCAGGATTTCTTTTTAGTAGCTTTGGCTGCAGGACCGGCCTTGCAGGTTGAACCGGGCATGCTCAGGCTGGACTGGTAAGCTGAAATGGCAACGAGTTGAGCGTTGTCGTATTTCTTGATGATCTTCACCATGTCAGGGTTGGCATTGCGGCGTTTGCCGTCACGAATGTCGGTCATCTGGCGCAGCAGGTACTTGTAGTGTTGACCAGCCAGCACGGGGTAGAACTTGTCCTTGACGCCTTCGCCGTTGGCTTTGTGGCATTCAATACATTCTTTTTCGTACATGGCTTTCCCATCGGCCACCTGCTTGACGGCATCGGCACCTTCATACTTGCCATGGTCAATAGGAATGCACAGGCTCTCGATGTAGGCCGAGACGTTGGCGAGTTCCTGGGCGTCAGTCAATTCCTTGGCAAACGGGTACATCGTCGGGTTGTCACGCAGACCGGCGCGAATGTCGGCCATCTGCTTGATCAGCACGGTGGTGTGTTGACCCGCGAGTTGCGGGAAGGTGCCATCGGAGCGACCCGCGCCGGAAGGCAGGTGGCAGGCGCCGCAGACTTCGTAGCCCTCTTTGCCGGCCTTGACGTTGCCTTTGAGCGTGAGGGCTTCAATTTTTTCACCTTCCTGGGCATTCCATTTGTAGTCCTTGGACTCAATACCTGCTTGAGTTGCAGGAGGTGGGCCACCGGCAAAACTGATCGCGGGTGCGAAGGCCAGTGCCAGGGTCAGTGCAATAATTTTTTTCATGTTAACGACTCCAGATATATATATGTTTGGTTAAACGTTAAGGCTTCAGCTTGGAGAGGTAGGCTGCCAGCTCTTTGATGTCAGCATCTGATACCAGTAGATCACCTTCAGGGTTGACCATGACGCCTTTCATGGCTGCGCTGCTGCTGTTGCTGCGAGCACCGCTTCTGATATCGAGCATTTGTTGTGCTATGTAGGCGGCGTTTTGTCCAGCAAGTTTGGGAAATGTCGGAAGCATCGGCTTCTTACCCTCTTTGCCGTGGCAAGCAACGCAAGTCTTTTCTGCGTACAGTGCAGCACCATCAGCCCAAACCATATTGGAGGCAAGGGTGGTGAGGGCTGCGATAAGAAACAATTTTGTCTTCATGGTTTTTCAATTTTCCAAATAAGGACGGGGAGCCGAACAAGTCGACTCCCCGGCTTTAGGGTTAATTACACTAAATTATTTGACTTTCTTGGCACCGTTTTGCTCAAGGAAAGTCTTGGCCCGCAGACCGAGGTCAGCAGTTTTAACTTGGTATTGCCAGACTTGTTCAGCCCATAGGTTGGCGTTTTCCCAGTCTTTCTTGGCTGCAGCGGCTTCGTGCTTGATCTTGATGTCCTTGGTCTTGCCCAATTGGTCAAACGCATCTTCCACCATGGCCACGACTTCAGGGAAGTCTTTGTAGTTCACGCTGGTGATATACGCCACCACGGAGTCGATGATGGCTTGGGTGTCAGCCACTTTCTTCACAGTTGCCTTGTAGTCGGCTTCGGTGTAGTTCTGAGCTGCCAATGTAGCCTTGGTGGCTTTCCAGCCCTTTGGCTTGACCAGCAAGTAGCCTTGCATTTCAAGGTGAAGTGCCGAGCAGAATTCAGTGCAGTAGTAAGGGTAGACGCCTTCCTTGTCAGCCTTGAACTTCACAGCAACGGTTTTACCTGGCTCAACCGAAGCATGCACATTGAAGGTGCTTACCGTGAATCCGTGGGTCTCGTCCTGAGCGCGCTCAAGGTTGGTCAGGTTGATCGTGACATCGTCGCCAACTTCAACTTCAATGGTTTCAGGTGTGATGTGCGAACGGATCAGGGTGCCGAACACTTCGACCTTGTTGCCCTTCTTCACAACACGTTCCTCACCGGCCTTGGCTGCACCAGGATGTGGCTGGTCAGTACGGCTGTCAGTGCCGACTTTGTAGCGCACAGCGGGTTTCAGTTTCTTGGCTTCAATGGCAACCACATAATGAGGCTCACCCAAGGGTACGGGCATGTCATACAACAACTGCATCTTGTCGCCACTGATGTCAATCAGTTGGTGATTTTGAGGGTGCAATGGGCCCACGGGCACAAAGCGGTCAATCGCCAACTTGTTCAAGGCAACCAGGTACTTGCCCTTTGGTTTGGTGGAGTCACCTTCCATGGTCATCAGGTGACCAATGTTGTAGTGCACGCTCAGCTTGTCAAGCACTTTGCCTTCGCAGTAGTTCCACTTGGCTACTTGCGAGTCCACATACAACGATGTGTAGGCAATACAGTTCTTGCTGTCGTACTGGGTGTGCAATGGGCCAAGACCCAATGACACTTGCGTGTGAAGCACGTCTTTCATGGCGATCACAGGAATGCCGTACGGATCTTTGGACTCAAACTTGCCAGCTTTGATGGCGGCCTGGATTTTCTCGAAGCTGTAAACCGACACATGGGTGTCAAGTTTGCCGGCCACGATGATCTTGGTGCCGTCCGGTGTCACGTCAACGCCGTGAGGAGATTTTGGCTCAGGAATCAGGAACAGGATGCCTTCCTTGATGGCAGTTTCCATCATCAGCACATTGTGACCGTTGATCTTCTTGCCCTTGCCGGCAGCGACGAGTTCTGCCGCCTTTTTCCAGTTGATCACGTGCATGTAATCGGTGTCTTTGGCAGAGCAGCCTGCCTCATAAGGAGGGCGACCTTTTTCGATACCACCGACATAACGCTCTGAGCAGAACGAGTTGGTGAACGACCAGCCTTCAGACGCGCCTTTACCGGCATCAGACAAATCCTGTGAGTAAGGAGGGAGTTCCAGCGAGAATGATTTCTCGGGTTGGATACGGCCTTCCTTGCGGTCAAACTTCCAGTAAGTGATACCGCCGCGGTATTTCTCGTTGAATTCTTCCAGAGGGTAGAACTTCTTGTTTTCCAGTGGCGTAGCGTACTGGGCCGCTTCGATCACGTATTCTGTGTTGGTGGTGACGAAAGCGCCGCCGTGTTCCGATTTGAAAATCGGATTAACCACGATTTGTTTGGTTTCGAAGTCGCGCAAGTCAATCACGGCAATGCGGGGGTTGGCCTTGTCGTTGATGAAAACGAACTGACCGTCGTATTCGCCATTGGTTTCCGACATGGCGGGGTGGTGTGTGTCGCCCCAAGTAATGTCTTTGCCGTCAATGCGGCCTTGTGCGAGCACTTTCTTGGAGCTCTCATCAAAGCCATAGCCTTGCCATGGTTCTGGTGTGAACACGCCGATGTACTTCAAAATGCGCATTGAAGGAATGGCATAAACAATCACTTGGCCTGATTGACCGCCCGAGCTGAAGGCGACAAATTCGTCGCGCTTGCCGGTTGGCACGTAGGTCTTGGCGGCCGCCAGCAAATCTTGCTGGCTCAGTCCGCGTTCTTTCATGACGTCTTGCAACGAATCAGCCGACCATGCCGCTGAAGTGGCCAGGCCCATGCCCGCAGCCATCAGCGCAACAGCCAGTTTGCTTAATCTCTTCATTCGTACTTCTCCTGTTTGGTTAAGTTAATGCCACGCAATTCGCGGTCGGCGGATAACTCACATATTCTAGGAATACGAATTAAAAATCAACTTAATCTGCATTAGGTTTGAAGGGGGAAATGTGACTTTTTGCGAAATATCAATTGGCATTGATGTTTGAAATTTGCGGAGGCAGCGATCTTTCTTCCGCCCTTAAGTTAAGTTAAGGACAAGTGCAGGTACCCGGTTAGACAATTCGGTCGCTCGAATCGAATAGTTGCAGCCATCGACGAGCAATGATGTTCACCCAGTAGGTGATTTGGCTGCGATACATAACAGAGTACAAAACATGAAGATTCCACGTCTCACCAGCATTGCGGCAGTCGTACTTTTGTCCGGCATGTCCATTCATGCCGTTGCGCAAGACACGGCTCCTGTGGCCCCGACCATGACGGCCGTCGAAAAAGATGCCGCCAAAAAGATTTATTTCGAGCGTTGCGCTGGTTGTCATGGTGTGTTGCGCAAAGGCGCTACCGGCAAGAACCTGGAACCCCATTGGTCCAAGACCGATAAGGATGGCAAGAAGACCGAAGGCGGTACGCTTACGTTGGGACAGTCACGTCTGGAGAAGATCATTGGTTACGGTACCGACGGCGGCATGGTCAACTTTGACGACATCCTGACCAAGGAAGAGTTGTCCCTGATGGCGAAATACATCCAGAACACACCGGATGTACCCCCTGAGTACAGCTTCAAGGACACGATGGATTCCTGGAAGGTCATGGTTGCTGTGAAGGACCGTCCTACCAAGCAAATGAATAAGTTCAACCTGAAGAACATGTTCTCGGTGACTCTGCGTGACGCAGGTGAGGTTGCTCTGATTGATGGCGATACCAAAGAAATTCGCAGCATCATTAAAACTGGGTATGCCGTGCACATTTCCCGTATGTCCAAATCGGGCCGCTATGTGTACGTGATCGGTCGCGATGGCCGTTTGTCCCTGATCGATCTCTGGATGGAAAAACCAGGTGTCGTGGCTGAGGTCAAGATCGGCTTTGATGCCCGCTCGGTGGATACGTCCAAGTTCAAGGGCTTTGAGGATCTGTACGCTATCGCTGGTTCTTACTGGCCTCCACAGTACGTCATCATGGACGGCGACACGCTCAAGCCACGCAAAGTGGTGAGCACCCGTGGCATGACGGTTGATGGTGAGTACCACCCAGAGCCACGCGTAGCTTCCATCAGTGCCTCTGAAGTCAAGCCTGAGTGGGTGGTCAACATCAAGGAAACTGGCCAGATTCTGTTAGTGGATTATTCGGATATTGATAATCTGAAAACCACCACCATTGGCTCTGCCAAGTTCTTGCATGACGGTGGTTTTGATGCCACCAAACGTTATTTCCTGGTGGCCGCCAATGCGTCCAACAAGATTGCTGCAGTCGATTTGAAAGCCGGAAAACTGGCCGCCCTGATTGACGTCGCGAAACTGCCACACCCTGGCCGTGGTGCCAACTTTGTGCACCCTACCTTTGGTCCGGTCTGGGCCACCGGTCACCTTGGTGCTGACGTGCTAACCCTCATCAGCACGCCTTCTGAAGATGCCAAGTACGCGAAGTACAAAGGCTTCAACTGGAAAGTGGTTCAGGAAGTCAAGCACGTTCCCGGCAACTTGTTCGTCAAGACCCACCCAACGTCCAAGCACCTGTGGGCTGACTCGCCCCAAAATTCAGACAAGGAACTGGCTGAAACGGTTTCTATCTGGAACCTGTCGGACCTGTCCAAACCCGTGAAGACGATCAATGTGTTCAAGGACTCCGGTTTGGTTGAAACCAAGGCCACCCGCCGTGCGGTTCACCCTGAGTTCAGTGCCGACGGTACAGAAGTCTGGATCTCTCTGTGGGGCGGCAAGACCGACCAGTCGGCCATCGTGGTGTATGACGACAAGACCATGACCTTGAAGAAAGTGATTACTGATCCGAAGATGATCACACCCACTGGCAAGTTCAACGTTTACAACACCCAGCACGACATTTATTGATCGGCAAATCTGACCTGGGGTGAACGCCTCAGGTCAGCGTTTTTATGAAGTTTGGAGAGAATTAATGGCGTCAAAAATTGCGGGCTTCATGGCCCTACTGAGAAAACCCAGTACCAAGTACTCGCTGGTAGCTTTGCTATCGGTTGGGTTCTTGTCAGGTATTCTTTTCTGGGGTGGTTTCAATACCGCGATGGAGGCGACCAATACACTGGATTTCTGCATTTCTTGCCACGAGATGCGTGACAACGTCTATGTGGAATACAAGAAAACCATTCACTACACCAACCGCACCGGTGTCCGTGCTGTCTGTTCGGATTGCCATGTGCCCAAGGATTGGTCGCACAAGATGATGCGAAAGATCAAGGCAAGTGGCGAAGTGTGGGGCAAGATTGTTGGAACCATTGACACCAAGGAAAAGTTTGAAGCCAACCGTCTGCGTCTGGCTGAAAACGAATGGGCCCGCATGAAGGCCAGCGATTCCCGCGAATGCCGCAACTGCCATAGCTTTGACAGCATGGACACGGAACGCCAAAAACTGCGCGGCGCCAAGATGCACAAGATCGCTCAGGATGAGAAAAAAACCTGCATCGATTGCCACAAAGGTATCGCTCACCAGAAGCCCAAGGGCATGAAGGAAGACGAAGAGTAATTGCTCAGCCTCATACTAATTAAAGGACTATTTCAAATGAAAAAAACAACTATTTCAACGCTCGTTCTCGGAACGCTATTGACCATGGGCACCCAGTTTGCCTTCGCTGCACCCGACTGGACCAAGGTCCCCAAGCGCGACGTCAGTGTGTTTCACCCCGGTGTGACACCGATCGAATGGGTCGGCAAGAAATCTGACCACAGCGGCACAGCGGGCCTCAAAAAAGGCGAAACCTGCGTCGGTTGCCATGAAGAAAAAGGCACTTTAAATTTCAATTTCAAACGCCTGGCAGACAAAGAGTTGGAGCCTAAAGGTGCTCCTGCCACCATGATTTACCCCGTGGCGGTGCAGGCGTCCTACGATGCCGCCAATCTCTACATCCGTTTGACCTTCAAGGCGCCTGCAGGCGGTGCAGACAAGGGCGACAAAGACAATGAAGTCAAGGCCACCGTGATGTTCCCGGACTCCAAAGTGACGCAAGCTGAGCAGGTCGGTTGCTGGGCTGCTTGCCACATTGATGCACGCACCATGCCCGGTGCTGATGAAAAGAAGACCAAGTACACCAAAGACGGCTCTTATGAGTTGATGCAGTGGCGCAGTGCCAAGGGCGCCAAGGTCGGTGACGGCAAAGTGACGACCGAGCGCAAGATGGACGGCGGTACCTTGGGTGCCAAAGCTGAAGGCGCCAAGGCTGGCGATATTTACACCGTGACCTTCACCCGCAAGAACCCTGGCGAAGGCAAGACCATTCCCTTTGGTCTCGCTATCCATGGTGACCATGCTACGGGCCGCTTCCACCACGTGTCTCTCGGTTACACCCTGGGCATTGGTGCTGCCGGTGACGTGAAAGCCGTCAAGCAGTAATGCAAACTGGTGCAGAGAACGTAGCGTTCTCTGTGCTATTTAATCAGGAGCTACTTGCGCAAGTAGCACTTAGGCTAGAGGCTGATTTGGCTTAAACTTTCGGGTGGTGGTCGGTCTGTATCGACGCGGTGCCCGTGAACCAGTTCAGGCGCGTGTGGAGTCCCACCACATGGCCCACGATGATGAGAGACGGTGACTGAAGTCCCGCCTCTTTCACCAGCTCAGGCAGCGTTCCTAGCGTGCCTGCAAACACGCGTTGCGCGGGTGTAGTGCCTTTTTCAATGATGGCCACAGGGGTCGAAGCGGCCATATTGTGCTGGATCAGTTGGCGGCAAATCTCGGTCAGCGCGCCCAAACCCATGTAGATCACCACTGTCTGGTTGGGCCGGGATAGCGTCTGCCAGTCCAGGTCCAGCGTGCCGTCTTTGAGGTGGCCGGTGGTGAAGACGCACGATTGGGCATGATCCCGGTGCGTCAGGGGTATGCCGGCGTAGCAAGAAATGCCACTGGCCGCCGTGATGCCGGGCACCACTTCAAACGCAATGCCCTGGTCCGCCAGAATTTCAAGTTCTTCGCCGCCTCGTCCAAAAATAAATGGATCGCCACCTTTGAGTCGCACCACATTTTTTCCTTCCCGGGCCAGCTTCACCAAGAGCAGATTGATTTCGTCCTGGGGCAGGGTGTGGCGGTTGGTTTGCTTGCCCACGTAGATTTTTTCAACCTCAGCGGGGATCATACTGATGACGCCTGCGCTCACCAGATTGTCATAAACCACAACATCGGCTTGTTGCAGCAGGCGGGCTGCTTTGAGTGTCAATAATTCTGGGTCGCCCGGGCCAGCGCCGACCAGATAGACCATGCCAGTTTCAGGCTTTTGAGGCACTTGATGATTCACGATATTTCCAGCTATTTTTAGGGGTTGTCACTGCAGTTAGTGCCAAATTATGCTGTTTTCTTTCGCTGGAAATGACAACATTTGTGCCTTCGGACCTTCTATTCTTAAACTGTCTTAAGCCCTCAGTAGAAACCCGAGTAATTCAGGGAAATCGCTCGATATAAAAGCCTGAAAGCCGGATAATTTCCTCTTTCATTCCCCCTGATTCACTTGAGAAAGATGCATTTACGTACCACTTTATTCATGGGTTTTAAAGCCTTGTTGCTATGCTGTTCGATGTCGGCCTATGCCACATCTGAGACAGATGCAGTGACCGACGCTGGTGCTTTGACAATTGACAAAAAACGACAAGCCGAACTGGTTCAACTGGTGCGCCAGGATTGTGGCTCGTGCCATGGGTTGACGCTCAAAGGCGGCTTGGGTTCTCCCTTGTTGCCTGAGGCGCTCAAGGACAAAGCGCCGGAGTACCTCAAAGCCGCTATTTTGTACGGTCTGGCCCCTGCCGCAATGCCCCCCTGGAAGCGATTTTTGAGTGAGGCTGACGCTGAGTGGATCGTCGTTAATTTAAAAAAAGGATTTCCGGGTGTTTACCAATAAATTTCAGGCGCTGCTGATCGCCGCCGCCACGCTCTTGCTGGCGGGTTGTGCGGCGCCCGTACTGCGCGGTACCGGTGACTTGGGCGTGGTGATTGAACGCGCTACTGGCAGTGTGCAAATTGTGGACACCAGTCAACTCGTCAGTCTTTCCAGCGTCAAGGGGCTGGGCGATTTGTCGCACGCCTCGCTGGTTTATTCGCGTGATGGGCGCTACGCCTATGTGTTTGGGCGTGATGGCGGCTTGACCAAGGTTGACTTGCTGCGCGGTGTCATCGCACTAAGGGTGATGCAGGCGGGCAACAGCATTGGCGGCGCCATCTCACAGGACGGCAAACTGATCGCCGCCCAAAACTACACGCCTGGTGGCGTCAAGGTGTTTTCAGCCGAGACCCTGGAACTGGTGGCGGATGTTCCTTCCGGCTATGGCGATGCAGGCTTGCGCGCCAAGGTGGTGGGTCTGGCTGACGCGCCGGGCAACCGCTTTGTCTGGAGCCTGTTCGAGGCTGGTGAAATTTGGGTCGGTGATTTTTCCAACCCGGCAAAGCCCGCCATCCAGAAGTTTAAAAACATCGGTAACCAACCCTATGACGGCCTGATCACCCCGGATGGACGCTACTACTTGGCGGGCCTGTTTGGCGAAGACGGCATGGCGCTGGTCGACTTGTGGCACCCGGAACAGGGCGCCCGTCGCATTTTGAATGGCTACGGCAAAGGGGAAGAAAAACTGCCGGTTTTTAAAATGCCGCATCTGCGCGGCTGGGCGGTGGCGGGGCGCTATGCCTATGTTCCCGCCATTGGCCGCCATGAAGTGCTGGTGCTTGACATGCAAACCTGGCTCGAAGCCGGTCGCATCAAGGTCGCGGGCCAGCCGGTGTTTGTAATTGCCCGCCCGGATGGTCGGCAGGTGTGGGTGAACTTTGCTTTTCCGGACAATGCCAACGTGGACGTGATCGATGTAGAGCAACGTGCCGTGGTGAAACAACTGGCCCCTGGCAAAGCCGTGTTGCACATGGAGTTCACGCCGCGCGGCGAGTCGGTCTGGATTTCAGCGCGGGACGACAACCGTGTGGTGGTGTATGACACCGCTAGTTTTGCGCAACGCGCTGTGCTGCCTGCTGAATCGCCCAGTGGTATTTTCTTCACCCACCGCGCTGCGCGTACCGGATTCTGAGGCCGCCATGGGTGATACGCTGAGTGAACTTGAATTCAAATTGTTGAACGACTACCAGCGCGACTTTCCGCTGGTGGCGCATCCGTTTGCCGAATTGGCGCGGCGATTGAGCGTGGATGAAGCGACGGTGCTGGCCCACTTGAAGTCCCTGCAAAAACGCGGGCTCGTGAGCCGAATCGGCGCTGTGTTTCGGCCCAATGTGGTGGGGGTGAGCGCGCTGGCCGCACTGGCCGTGCCGGGGGATCGGCTGGAAGAAGTGGCGGCGCGGGTGAGTTCCTATTGCGAGGTCAATCACAACTACCAGCGCGAGCATGATTTCAATCTCTGGTTTGTCGCGACCACGTCGACAGCAGAAAAACTGGCGGCCTTGTTTCAAGACATTGAGGCCGCGTGCGGCTGTGGCCCGGTACTTGTTTTGCCCTTGCTGGAACAGTTTCACATTGATTTGGGGTTCTCGCTGGCCCCGGCTACACCCCATCATTTTCAATCGCACAGTGCTGCCCCACAAGAAGTAGCTGCAGTTGAATTGAGTGCGTCCGAGCGTGCCTTGATGGCGGTCTTGCAGAAGGGCTTGCCCTTGGTCTCGCAACCCTTCGCAACCCTGGGCTGGGCCGAGGCAGATGCCTTGGCGTTGCTCACGCGCTGGACGGCCACCGGGGTTATCAAGCGCTTTGGTGTGGTGGTGCGCCACCATGAACTGGGCTTCACCGCCAATGCGATGGTGGTGTGGAACGTGCCCGATGCGTTGGTCAGCGCGGTGGGGCAGTGTGTGGCAGCCTCCCAGCGGGTCAGCCTGTGTTACCGGCGTCCCCGTGTATTGCCGCACTGGCCCTACAACCTTTTTTGCATGATTCATGGCAAAGACCGGGCCGATGTGGAACAGCGCATTGCGATCCTGGCGCAGTCCTGTGGATTAGCGGCCTACCGGCACGAGATATTGTTCAGTTGCAGGCGTTTCAAGCAATGCGGTGCGCGCTACGTCGCCCCCGTGAATGATGATGCTTTATTGGAGTTGGCTTGTGGATCAGATTGACCGCGACATCATCAACGGCCTGCATGGTGGTCTTGCTATTTGTGAGCGCCCCTATCTGGAAGCTGCGCAGCGCCTCGGGCTGCAAGAGGATGAATTAATCGAACGACTGGCTCGTTTGTTAAATGACGGGGTGCTGACCCGCGTCGGCCCGCTCTACCAGATAGAGCGCATGGGCGGCGCTTTTACGCTGGCCGCTTTACACGCACCTGAAGACCAGTTCGAGCGGGTGGCGCAATGCGTGAACGCCCTGCCGCAAGTGGCTCACAACTACCAACGCGAACACGAATTAAATATGTGGTTTGTCATCGCCACCGAGACACCGTATGAGATTGAAGAAGTTATCCGCACGATTGAGCAAGAGACCGGTTGTGATGTGTACAACTTTCCCAAGTCGCGCGAGTATTTTGTGGAGTTGAAGCTAAAAGCATGAGCACCCCATTACACGCTCTGGAGCCCCTTGACCGCGCCATCATCGTGGCCACGCAAGGCGGCCTGCCGCTGGTGGCGCGGCCCTACCATGCCATTGCTGAGCGCTTGCAGATAGACCCTGAAGACCTCATGGCCCGCATGCGGCGCCTGCAAGCCGTGGGCGTTATTCGTCGCCTGGGTGTGGTGCCCAACCACTATGCCATTGGCTACAAGGCCAACGGCATGTCGGTCTGGGACGTGCCCGATGAGTTGGTGGACGAACTGGGCGAAGCCGTGGGTGGCTTCGAGTTTGTCAGCCATTGTTATTGCCGCCCACGGCGCTTGCCGCAGTGGCCCTACAACTTGTTTGCCATGGTGCATGGCAAGAATCGCCACGAAGTCGAGCAGCAAGTCGCTGAAATTGCTGCCTTTTTGGGCGAGCATGCACGCAGCCACACCGTGCTCTACAGCACCCGAATATTGAAGAAAACAGGGCTGCGCCTGGCCGGCCAGAAGTCGCCCGAATAGAGAAAGAACCATGTTTCGAATTACCCAATACATGCGAGAAATCGCCGAGCCCACCCCGTTGGGCCCCAAACGCAATCCGCCCGGCCCGGTGGTCATCTGGAACCTGATCCGGCGCTGCAACCTGACCTGCAAACATTGCTACTCCATCTCCGCCGACAAGGATTTTGCCGGTGAATTGAATACCTCGGAGGTCTACGGCGTGATGGATGACTTGCGCGCCTTTGGTGTGCCGGTGCTAATTTTGTCGGGCGGGGAGCCCCTCTTGCGCGAGGATATTTATGACATTGCCCGTCGCGCCAAAGAGAAAGGTTTCTATGTGGGGCTGTCTACCAACGGCACGCTGATTGATGAGTCCAACATTGAGCGCATCGCCGCCATTGGGTTTGATTACGTCGGCATCAGTCTGGACGGTATTCGTGAAACGCACGATACCTTCCGGCGCAAGGTCGGCGCGTTTGACGCTTCCTTGCACGGCGTCAAGTTGTGCCGCGACGCGGGTATCAAGATCGGCGTGCGCTTCACGCTCACGCAGGACAACGCACATGACTTGCCGGCCTTGTTGAAACTGGTGGACGACGAAGGCATCGACAAGTTTTACCTGTCGCACCTCAACTACGCCGGGCGAGGCAACACCAACCGGGGGCGTGATGCGTTTCTTGACACCACTCGAGCCGCGATGGATTTGCTGTTTGACACCTGCTGGAAGCACATCGAGACAGGCGTGCACAAGGAATTTGTCACCGGCAACAACGATGCCGATGGCGTCTATTTGCTGCACTGGGTGCGCCGCCATTTCCCTGAGAAAGAAGCGGCCTTGCGCGCCAAACTGGCGCAGTGGGGTGGCAACTCGTCGGGCGTCAATGTGGCCAACATCGACAACCTGGGCAATGTGCACCCCGACACCTTCTGGTGGCACCACAACCTGGGCAATGTGCGCGAGCGCGCCTTCTCTGACATCTGGCAAGACACAACCGACCCGCTGATGGCCGGACTCAAAGCGGTACCGCGCAGCATCAAGGGGCGTTGTGGCGACTGCACCTATTTCGACGTCTGCGGTGGTAACACCCGGGTGCGGGCGCTGCAGTTAACGGGCGACGCCTGGCAGGAAGACCCGGCCTGCTACTTGTCGGATGAAGAAATTGGATTGGTGGGCGAGCGCGAGCGGGTGCAGATGAAACCCTACATTGGTATTCGCCAGGCGAGGGAGGCCGCTCAATGAAGATCCGGATGCAACGTGCGGTTCTCTTGTTGGTCGCTGCACTCGTCGGTGCTGTATCGCCTGCGGTGTCAGCGCCGGGCGAGGCGAGACAGTTGTACCAGGCTCACTGTGTAGCTTGCCACGGGGCTGATCGCTTGGGCGTTACCGGGCCGGCGCTGTTACCGGAGAGCCTGGCGCGGCTGCGAAAGCCCGAGGCAGTCAAAACTATCACCGAAGGCCGTGTAGCGACCCAAATGGCAGGCTTTGCGGACCGGTTGAGCAAAGCCGAAATTGACGAACTGGTGAAGTACATCTACTCTGAGACCGAGCATCCACCGGTTTTCTCAGAGGCTGATATCCGTGCTTCACGGATCGTGAGTTTTGCGACTGGCAGTCTGCCAAATAAACCCGTGGCCGCCTTCAACGGGGTGGACATGATGAATTTGTTCATCGTGGTTGAGACCGGCGACCACCATGTCACGGTGTTGGATGGCGACAAGCTGGAACCTATTTTCCGTTTCCCAAGTCGTTACGCCTTGCATGGCGGCCCCAAATTTACCCCCGATGGCCGCTACGTGTTCTTTGCCTCGCGCGATGGCTGGGTCAGCAAGTTCGACCTCTGGAACCTGAAGGTGGTGGCCGAGATTCGTGCCGGTATCAACACCCGCAACGTCGCGGTGTCGGGTGATGGCAAGTTCCTGGCGGTGGCCAACTACTTGCCGCAAACCCTGGTGCTGCTGGATGCCGACCTGAATTTGCTCAAGGTGCACACCGTGAAAGACAAGGACGGCAAAAATGGTTCACGCGTGTCTGCGGTGTATGACGCCTCGCCTCGGCAGAGTTTTATCGCAGCCCTGAAGGACGTGCCAGAAGTTTGGGAGATCAGCTACAACCCCAAGGCCGATGACGTGCCGGTGGGCATGATTCACGATTTTCAGTACAAGGAAGGGGCGTTTATTCCCGGGTTTTTGAACCCGCGGCGCACCACTTTGTCTGAGCCACTCGATGATTTTTTCTTTAACCAGAGTTACGACGAAGTGATGGGCACCAGTCGCGAGGCCGGCAAAGGGCAGGTGGTGAATCTGGATGCGCGCAAAAAAGTGGCCGACCTCAGCCTGCCCGGCATGCCACACCTGGGTTCTGGCATCACTTGGGGCTGGCAGGGCAAGACGGTGATGGCGACGCCGAATCTGAAAGATGGGTTGATCACCATCATCAACATGACCGATTGGAAGACGATCAAATCATTGCCTACGCCCGGACCCGGCTTCTTCATGCGTTCGCATGAAAACACACCCTACGCCTGGGCCGATTCGATGATGAGCAAGTCCAAAGACACCTTACAGATCATCGACAAACGTACGCTTGAAATCGTCACCCAGATCAAGACTGATCCCGGCAAGACACTCGCACACATTGAGTTCACCCGCGACGGAAAGTACGCGCTGGCCAGTTTGTGGGAGCGCAAGGCCGACGGTGGCGCCTTGATCGTTTTTGATGCCACCACATTCAAGGAGCTCAAGCGCATACCGATGGACAAACCGGTGGGCAAGTACAACCTGTTTAACAAAATTTCCCGCTCGGAGGGCACCAGTCATTGAGTGGGTGTAATTGCTATATAAATAATAGCTCCTTGCGCATGTAAAACGAGGGCTGCAGCCCTATATTGCATATAATTTTTGTTTTGCCTTCTGGAATGGCGGCACAGCGATTGGGCGCACAAAAAACCTGATTCATGTCAATATCACCCATTTGGGGGATAGTCAAAGGGCGGACGATCCCGTAAATTGAGACTAATAATTTCAATTTCTTGCGGGAGTGTTCAAGTGGCTCTAATCCAACTAATTTTCGAGAGCTCACTTATTAAAAATAATGAGCAAAGCCTGGCGAGTATTTTCAATACCAGTCGCCGTCGCAATAGGGAAAATCAGATTAGCGGGGCGGTCATTTTGTCGGGCACTGACTTCATCGAAGTACTCGAAGGTGAGTCTGATGTTGTTCAAGATACCTTGCAGCGCATCAAGGACGATCGCCGCCATACCCTCAAGCGGGTATGGGATGAGCAAGCTATTCCTGAGCGAAATTTCTCCAGATGGAACTCGGGTTATCGCAGATCAAATGCCATCAACGATGAAAAACTAAGCCTGTCTGAGTACTATTTCTTCGATGGAGTAGACATGACTTTCATTTGGGAAAAACCAAGCCGGGCTTTGGAGGCGCTGCTGAATTTCAGAGCTTGCCATTAGGGCTATTTGCATTAGGAACTTGGGTAGTGAGTAATCCGCACTTTAAGAAATTGGTGGCATGGGTTGGTATTTTCTTCCCAAGCGCACCGCTTCAAAATGCGCCGTTCACGACCGGCAGAGGGCTTATCCCGCCTTGCGCATGGCCAGGGCGGTTGCGGTGTGTCCGCGCGCATCCAGAGTGTCGGCGGCGTTGAGTCGATCTCGTACTTCCCTGTTTTGGCTGAGCTTGACCTTTCCAACCAGCGATGTGATGGCGATTTCAATGCCCACAATGTTACGAAGCATGCTATTGATGAACTCTGGTTCGGAATCCCCCATCTTCCAGGGCTTGGGCTCGGTGGTCTCGTGTCGCCGTGTGAGTTGTGCAACAACGCGGCGGGTAAAGCGTTCGTCATCATGTACGGTGATCGTGCCGTGCGCATGCACCACTTCGTAATTCCAGGTCGGAACCTGGCGATGCGTCTCATGCTTGCTGGGGTACCAGTTTGGTGAGATATAGGCGTCTGTCCCGCGAAACACGATCATCACCTGCGTGCCTGTTGGACAACGCTGCCAAAGCGTATTAGCGCGGGCTACATGCCCTATGAGGGTGCCATGTGTACCAACATCTGGATCTAATTCCAGCGGAATGTGATCGGCATCCAGTCCGGTACTTCCGTGGTTCACCAGCATCCCCAGTGGGTACTCGCGGATGATGCGGTGCAATTCCTCGGGGCGGATTTCTGCAAAGTGAGCAGGGATGTACATCGTGGGCCTTGAAAAGTAGAAAGCGGGATAGTCGCCATTTTTCCGCACAACCGGCACAATGTGAAGAACCAGTTTTTTAAAGTATTTATGGTCCAGTTTCAACTTGTGTCAAGTGGCCCACGCGGCCGAACAGGTGCCGGGCGCAATATCTATCACCTGCTGCGTGCTCAGATAGCGAACGGTACTTTGCAAGCAGGCGCTCGGGCGCCGTCCACACGAAGCCTGGCTGCCGAGTTGGGCGTGTCACGAACCACGGTCACTGCCGCCTACGAACAACTTGAAGCCGAGGGCTACCTGGTCACGTCCACGGGACGGGTGGCACGCGTAGCAACGCCACTGACTGCCCCTGCAACATCCGAGTTACCAACGATTCACCGCACAAGGTCTGCGCCAACCTTGTCCACATTTGGGGGCCGCCTACAGGAAATCGGTATGCCGGCACTGCTTCATGCCGAACCGGCCCGATTCGACTTTCTGTACGGGGCGGTGGCGCACCGGGACTTTCCAACTTTAGCCTGGCGGCGCGCCTACCAAATTGAACTGCTGCAACAGCAGCACCGCCTGTATTACGCCCCACCGGAGGGTGATGAATCACTGCGCAGCGCTCTACAGGGCTATCTGCGACGTGCCCGAGGTCTGGCGTGCAATGCCGAGCAAATACTGGTGGTTCACGGTTCACAACAGGCCATCGACCTATGTGCCCGGTTACTCTTGAATGCCGACGACGCCTTTGTTTTTGAAGACCCTGGCTACCTGATGGCGCGGTGCTGCTTTGAGGCCACTGGCGCAAGGTGCTTGGCAGCACGTGTGGACGAGCAGGGTCTGGATACCAGCAGCCTGCCCCAAGATAAAAATGCTCGCCTGGTGTATGTAACGCCATCGCACCAGTTCCCTTTAGGTGGCGTTCTTCCGATCACACGACGCCAAGAACTGCTGCAGTGGGCTCATCGCCAAAACGCCTGGGTCGTGGAGGACGACTATGACGGCGAATTTCGTTATGGACAGCGCCCGATCGATGCGTTGCAATCAATAGATGGCGATGGCCGCGTGATTTATGTTGGCACCTTCTCCAAGGCTTTATCGCCTCAACTTCGGCTCGGCTACTTGGTGCTTCCGCCTGAACTGGTGACGGTGTTCCGGCAGGCTAAACGATTAACCGACCGGCATGCACCCGTGCTGGAACAGCGCGTACTGGCTTCGCTGATTGAGAGTGGCAACTATGAGCGCCATGTCCGTCGCATGCGTCGAGAAAACGAGCGCCGTCGTGCGGCTTTGTTGAATGCCGTTGCACGCTATCTTCCAAAGGCCGCTGAGGTCGGCGGTATTGCGGCTGGCCTTCATGTGGTGCTTTGGTTACCGTTTTTGCGTCCAAAGGATGAATCGAGTTTGGTGAATGCTGCCCGTCAAGTGGGTGTGGGCATCTACCCGGTATCGACGCTGTTTGCCGGACCAGAATCCCTCGCACCACCTCGACCAGCCGGTTTCATTTTGGGCTATGCAAGTCTGACGGTTGAACAGATTCAGCAAGGTATACAAACTCTGGGCAGATTGATTTCCACATGGGAAACCTTGCCATAACCGTAGTTTGTGGGCAACGCGCGAAAATTTTCTGGCCATTTTTTTATACCTACTCTCGAATGCCGGAATGCAGTGATTCTTTAAAACGGAGCCGCATTGCTGTCAGGCATAGACTCAAGTGTGTGTCGGGTATCGAGCGAGCATATCTAGCAACCCTATATCAGGAATCGCTGCCTTTCAGGTCTACGTTTTTTTCCATTGCAGCCGTTCAGTTTGAAGGTCAGCTTCGGAGAAAAGTGGCGGACTCTTGATGACCTTGAATTCAACCGGTCGTTCAGTCCTGACTTTGAAGCCCGTCAATGTGGCGATGATTTCGATGGTTACGGCACCCGCTTCGTGCACTCATGGGCCACACTGAACATGAAGTTCTCAATTAGATTGCCGGTAGTAAAAAGTTCAAAAAAGCGCTCGATATCCCCCATTTGGGGGATATACACATTAGATATTTAAAACTCTAATTGGTATCGTTTTAAAAATTAATCTTGGGAAAATTTTTAAAATTCTAATTAACTACTTTGTGCTTGTTTCTTTTGAAAATATTTTCATTAGCCGCGTAACGAGTCATTCGCCACGGTCAGCTTCCTGGCAAGCCAGTTAATGATTTGGGTGCAAGTCAGACGCCGCAAAAGTAAGGTGCGGCATTGATTATTCGCAAATAGCGATTTCAATTTTCAATTACTGATGATTTTTGCAATATTTTTTATAAAAAAATGGATTTAGATTACTTTTCGGCAAGTCATATTGCAACTGTACTTTTGGTGTTTTTGGAATACGAGTTCCACAACGAAGTTGCCCTATTTCAATCGTTTTCTATTATTGGAAAACTTTTTTACGCGTTTTATGCAATTGCGGCCGTTCTGGTGATTCGCCCCCACATTCGTCAGGCCATGCGCTACAAGCACGGAGAAGCGGGCCGGGGTGATTTTTGCCATCGAGCCCAATATGAGGCAATGTTCTGGCGATTGGCACCACTTTTATACGCAGCGACGATCAACTCGAAACTGCTATTTATCTCGGTCATGATCGACCTTATTGGTCGAATCTGGACAATGCATGAGGCTCACCATGCTGAATCACGGTTTCAGGTTATAGGTAACGGCGGTGTAGCAATCTCAGGATACCCTTTGAGCCTAGCAAGAGCGCATCAGAAAACTTTATAGATACCCGACGTTGGGATTGACGTCGAATCGGGAGGCTCTGAAC
>SERZ01000119.1_pt1 | contig 48952 bp, 43 predicted proteins | sample 3171461 | NCBI WGS metagenome assembly SERZ01 (sample SAMN06051861, study PRJNA518727) | freshwater metagenome | biome: subpolar coniferous forest; feature: holomictic lake; material: water; isolation source: holomictic Lake 227, 6 m depth | place: Canada: near Kenora, Ontario | collected... | reverse complement strand
TCCGCCCCATAACGCAAAAGCCCGCTCCGCGCGCGGCGGAACGGGCTTTGGAAATCGGGCGGCGGCTTTTTTACAACCCGAGCTTGCGGAAGGTTTCGTCGATGTGCCGGAAGTGGATGTCGAGCGAGCAGAATGCCTCGATTTCCGCCGGGGTCAACTTCGCCATGATCTCGGTTTCCTCCAGGAGGTTTTCCTTGAGCGAGCGCTCTCCCTGCCACGTCTTCATGGCGGCGCGCTGGACGGCTTCATAGGCGGTTTTGCGGGCGATGCCCCGCTCAGTCAGCTTGAGCAGGATGGTCTGCGAGAAATAAAGGCCCTTGGTAATCTCCATGTTCCGCTGCATATGCTCGGGGTAGACGATCAGGCGGTCCACCAGCTTGGTGGTGGTTTGGAGCATGTAGTCGAGGAGGATGGAGGAGTCGGGCATGATGACCCGTTCCACGCTGGAGTGGGAAATATCCCGCTCGTGCCAGAGAGCCACGTTCTCCAGGGCGGCGAGCGCGTTGCCACGCAGGAGCCGGGCCAGGCCGCTCAGTTTCTCCCCGGTGATCGGGTTGCGCTTGTGGGGCATGGCAGAGCTGCCCTTCTGCCCCGGCGAGAAATACTCCTCCACCTCAAGCACTTCGGTGCGCTGGAGGTGGCGGAACTCGGTGGCCCAACGGTCGATGCTGGAGCCGATCAAGGCGAGCGTTTGCTGGAACTCGGCGTGGCGGTCGCGCTGGACGACCTGCGTGGCCAGCGCCGCCGGGATCAACCCGAGCTTGTGGCAGACCATTTCCTCCACGCGCGGGTCGAGGTGGGCGTGGGTGCCGACGGCGCCCGAGAGCTTGCCCACGCGGATGCGCTCCCGCGTCTGCTGGAGCCGCTGGATGGCGCGGCCGAATTCGTCATACATGAGGGCCATTTTGAGCCCGAAGGTGATCGGCTCGGCGTGGATGCCGTGGGAGCGGCCGATCATCGGCGTGAGCTTGTATTCGTGCGCCTTACCGGCAATCGCGGTGCGGAGCCCCTCCAGGTCCTCCAGGAGCATCCCGCACGCTTCGTTCATCTGGACCGCGAGCGTCGTGTCGAGCACGTCGGAAGAGGTCATGCCCTGGTGGATCCAGCGAGCCGCTGGCCCGACGTAACCGGCCACGTTCTCCAGGAAGGCGATCACGTCGTGATTGGTCCGCTTCTCGATCTCCGCAATCCCGGCGAGGTCAAACTTGGCCTTTGCGCGGATGGTGGCGGCGTCATCTTTGGGGATCACGCCGATCTCCGCCTGGGCTTCGGCGGCGAGGACTTCGATCTCCAGCCAGATTTCGTATTTGTGCTGCTCGTCCCAGAGGGCGCGCATCTTTGGAAGGGTATAACGGTCAATCACGCGGGGGAGGATAAGGAGCGCGGCGGCACAGAAAAGGAAAAAACACAGAAAAACGCCCCGCCATGCCCGCTCCGACATCCGCCATGGACAGGCGCTCGAAAGCCAGTGTAGTGTGGTGCTTCTGCGCCCATGCGATTCCACGATCTCCACCAAAACGCGCCCGGCTGGCAAACGCTGGAGGACGCGGAACCCTTTGCCAACCCATATGCCGCCGTGCACCTCGTGAAGGTGGGGACTCCCATGCGTCCGGAGGGAGCCCGCTGGACAGTGATCCACCGGAAAGCGGCGTGCGTCATCGCGCCGATCACGCCGGAGGGGAACCTCCTCCTCATCCGCCAGGAGCGCATCCCGGTCCGCTCGGCCCTGTGGGAATTCCCGGCCGGGCAGATCGACGAGGCGGGCACGCCGAACGACGCGCTGATCCGCCAGACGGCGCTGAGGGAACTGCGCGAAGAGGCCGGATGCATCCTTGCGCCGGGGGGGAAATTGACGGCCCTGGGATTCTTCTTTTCCTCTCCCGGCATCATGGACGAACAGAATTACCTCTTCGCCGCGCACCCGGTGATCCCCTGCCCGGAAGGAGCCGCCCACGAAGCCGCCGAAGCCATCGCGGAATGCCGCGCCTTCACCCCGGAGGAACTTCGGGAACGGATCGCCTCCGGGGAAATCCGCGATGCCAACACGCTCGCCGCCTTTGCCCGGCTGACGGCGCTGGGGATACTTTAGGAGGTTGAAAGCATTCTGGCTTGCATCTCCCCCTCTCAACTCTCAACTCTCTTCCATGGCCCTGCTTGACCGCCTGTTCCAGCTCCGCGAAGAACCCGACAAACCGAAGCCGTTCCTCCAGCATTTGGAGGAATTGCGCTGGATGCTCCTCAAGATGGCGGCGGCGTTGTTCGTCTGCATGGGAGCGAGCCTCACTTTTCAAAAAGACCTGGTGCGGCTGATGGAGGAGCCGCTGAACCGGATTGACCCGGGGCTCGTCTCGAAGCTCCAAAACCTGGGGGTGGTCGACCCGATTACCATCTCCTTCTCCCTGGCCTTTTACGCGGGGATCGTTTTCTCCTTCCCGCTGCTCCTCTTCATCCTGGCGCAGTTCGTCCTCCCCGCCCTCACGCGGAAGGAAAAGAAAATCGTGCTCCCCGCCATCGCCGTCGGGTTCGGCCTCTTTCTGAGCGGCGTCCTGCTCTGCTATTGGATCATTCTGCCCGAAACGCTCCGGTTTTGCTTCAACTACGCCAAGGCGCTCAATTTCGCCCCTTCCTGGACGGTGCGGGAATATTTCTCGTTTGTCACCCAGATGCTAATCGCCTTTGGATCGGCGTTTGAACTTCCCGTGGCGATTGCCGTCCTGGTCTACCTGGGGGTTCTCTCCTTCCACCTGCTCAACCGGACGCGCCCTTATGCCTACGTCCTGGTGCTCGTCCTGGCGGCGATCATCGCCCCGACGCCGGACCCGGTTTCCTTCCTCGCGCTGGGAGGCCCCATGTGCCTGCTTTACGAGGGGTGCATCTGGATGGCCTGGCTGCTGGAAAAACGCCGGAACGAACCGCCGCCCGCCTAGTGGGCCGCCCTTAAATAGCCATGGGCCACCCGCCATCGCCGTTCCCCGCCGCCGGGCGCATCCTCTTCAGCGCCGACGCCATTGCCGAGCGCCTCGACGCGCTGGCAGCGGAAATCACCGCGTTTTACCGGGGGAAACCGCTCACGGTGCTCGCCATTCTCAACGGGAGCATCCCCTTCGCCGCCGACCTGTTGCGAAGGCTGCCCCTCCCCCTGCGGCTGGAATGCCTGAGCGTGGCCAGCTACCACGGCGCGGCGCAAAGCAGCGGGTCCGTCACGTTCCACCAAACCTCCCTCCCCGCCATGGACGGCCGCGATGTCTTGCTCCTGGATGACATCCTGGACACCGGGCGCACGCTCCACGCCGTCCGGCAACGGCTGCTCGCCGAAGCCGCGCCCCGCAGCGTGCGCGTGGCGGTTCTGCTGCGGAAGAAGAAGCGCCGCGCGGAACCGCTGGAAGCCGACTACGCGGGCTTTGACATCGCGGACGAATTTGTCGTCGGCTATGGCCTCGACTACCAGGGCCACTACCGGAACCTGCCCGAATTGAGGGTGTTCGAGCCCCCTGCCAGCCTGTTGAAAAATTGACGAATGTCAGCTTGCGGGAGATTTTGGTGTGGGCAAGGAGCCGAGTGCGGTGCCTGTATTCGACGAATGCAGCCCAGCGAGCGACGCGACCCAAGACAAAAAGATGCCAAAGATGACGTTTAGTTTTTCAACAGGCTGCTATGCAAGCACGCCACCCTGGCTCGCGTTGGTGACGAGCTTCTGGTAACGGGCCAGCCAGCCGTTCAACTCCCGCCGCACGGGCCGCCAGGTTTCCTTGCGTTTGGCCAGCTCGGCTTCCGGCACGAGGATATCCATGCGCCGGTTGGGGAAGTCGATGCGGAGGCGGTCGCCGGTCTGGAGCAGGCCGATGGGGCCGCCCTCGGCCGCCTCGGGCGAAACGTGGCCGATGCAAGCGCCCGCCGTGCCGCCGCTGAAACGGCCATCGGTGATGAGGACGCATCGGTCGCCCAGGCCCATGCCGACGATGTAGCTGGTCGGCGAAAGCATCTCCTGCATCCCGGGACCGCCGCGCGGCCCTTCGTTGCGGATGATGACCACGTCGCCCGCGTGCGCCTTGCCCGCCAGGATGCCTTCGCAGGCGTCCTCCTGGCTTTCAAAGATGACGCACGGGCCCTCGAAGGTGAAGCCGGGGCCACAGTTGGCCTTGAAGGCGTCGCTGATGCCCGCGGTTTTGACCACGCTCCCCTCCGGGGCAAGCTGCCCGTAGAGAATGGCCAGGCCGCCGTCCGGGGTATACGCGGTTTCTTGGCTGCGAATGCAATCGCGGGGGTCGAAGAGGAAGGCGGGATCGTGAGGCAGCAGCCCGCTGGAGTGCGCCGCGGCGAGCACCTCTGGCCGGGTCTCGTGCCACGCCTTGGAAATTTCCCAGTTGCACAGGTCGCCGATGCCGAGCAGGCAGAAAATCTTCCGTTCGCCGGTCTTGGCATACTGCCAGAGGATCAACACGGGCGCTCCCTGCGAAAGGCCCAATTCGGCGCGGACGAGTCCCTTGAATTCCTCGAATTTCCCTTTCAGCCCGGCCTCGATCTCGGCGGGGCCGCGCCAGGTGGTGGCGACGTCCACCTGGAGCGCGCCGTCCCCGGCAAAAAGGGCGGCGGCCACGGCCGCATCGCGCGCATTGAAGGCGGCGGCCAGGCGCCAGAGCGTAATGGCCCGGTCGTCGGCGGGCAAAAAGAGGAGTGGCTTGGGGGCGAGGTTGCCGCTCGCGGCGCGCCCGACGTAACCGTTCTTCTCCTTCGGGTCCACAAGGATGGCGGACGCGCCGGAAATGCGGGACGCCTGAGCCCAGGGGGTGCACTGGCCGGAACGGATGTCCCAGGCGTCGATATTTTCGCCGAGGGTCTTTCCGGTGACGGTCTTGCACCCGGTATGGAGGACGCCCATCCGCTTCAGTTCGCCCAGGATGGTGTGGATGCCGCCGGCGCGCTGCACGTCCTGGATGTGATACTTCGAGGAGGGAGCCACTTTGCACAAACACGGGATGCGCTTGGAAATGCCGTCGATGCGGGCGATGTCGTACGGGATGCCCGCCTCGCGCGCGATGGCAAGCGTGTGGAGCACGGTGTTGGTGGAGCCGCCCATGGCCACGTCGAGCATGAGGGCGTTGTCAAAGGCTTCCTGCGTGGCGATGTCGCGCGGCTTCAAGTCGAGTTCGACGAGCTTCACAATCGTCCGGGCGGCGCGGGCATAGAGGGCTTCCCGCTCCTTGGAGACGGCCAGGATGGTCCCGTTGCCGGGGAGCGCCATGCCGAGGGCTTCGCACAGGCAGTTCATGGAATTGGCCGTGAACATGCCCGAGCAGGAGCCACACGTGGGGCAGGCGGAAACTTCCAGCCGGGTCAGTTCGGCCTCGGTGATGGCCCCGGTCTGGAGCGCGCCGACGCCTTTGAAAACGGAAATCAGGTCGGCCGCCTCCGTAGCGGGCCGCAGCACGGCGGGGAGATCGTCCTCCTCCTGCGCGACGACGCCGGCCGCCATCGGGCCGCCGCTGACAAAAACGGTGGGGATGTTGACGCGCATGGCGGCCATCAACATGCCCGGCACGATCTTGTCGCAGTTGGGGATGCAGATCATGCCGTCAAAGCAGTGGGCGCGGAGCATGGTTTCCACGCTGTCGGCGATCAACTCCCGCGAAGGCAGCGAGTATTTCATGCCGTCATGCCCCATGGCGATGCCGTCGTCCACGCCGATGGTGTTGAAAACAAAGGGAACGCCGCCCGCCTCGCGCACGAGCCGTTTGACCAGTTGGCCGACTTCATTCAGGTGGGCATGGCCCGGAATGCAATCGATGTAACTGTTGGCAATGGCAATGAAAGGCTTGTCAAAATCGGCGTCGGATTCGATGCAGCCGGTGGCCCGAAGCAAGCTGCGGTGGGGGGCGCGTTCGGGGCCTTTTTTGATGATGTCGGAGCGCATAGTAAAGAGAAGAGGTCTAGGGAATTGCTGATTAAAGCGACATGGAGACAGATGCAAGCAAGTTTTGCTGGATGCCGAAGTCGGGAGCGGCGGCAATATCAGCAGATATTGTGCTGCGAGTGGTGGCGGCAGACGGCAAAAATCGCTCGCAGATGGCCCGTGGATATTGACGGATATGCTCTAAAACTTCCAGGTCAGGCCCGTGGAGACGATGCTTCGTTCAAACTCCCGGGTGGGGCCGATCACGATCACGTTGTCTTCCGCGTTTCGCCCTTTGTCGTAGGAATAGGCCACGTCCATGCTAAGGTTCTTGGTGAAGGCATAGCGGAAGCCGGTGGATACGGTGTAATCCCAGTCGTTGCGGATGGACGAGGGATTGTAGTCCGCCTGCGCGGCGCGCAAGCCCAGTTCCCACTGCAACGCCTTGGTGATCTGGTGCCGGTAGCTCGCATCGTAGAGGACATCCAAATAGGCGTTCTTGCCGGTGCTGGAAACCCAGTTCCACCGCTTGTATCTGAACACCAGCGTATCCGCCGGGGTCAGCGCCATGCTCACGCTCGCTTCCGCATACACGTCGGCCGTGTTCTGGTCAATCAGGCCGTCCGCCGCCACCCCGCCGTTGCACGGCCGGTTGCCGGTGTAGGTGGTAAACTGCGGGCCCACCGCGGCTTCGATTTTCAACCATTGCAGAGGGCTCCCTTCCACGCCGAAAAGGACGCGCTGGTAATCGTTGCTGGCGCTGATCTGAGAAAGATCAAACGGCAACGTCTGCTGATATTGGGTCCCATAACGGTAGCCCAACGTAAGCGCCACGTCTTTGGTGACGTTGTAGCCGACGTCCGCGCCGCCGTTGACGTCATACCTGTCGACATAGTTGCTGTAACCGCTGATGTTTTTGAAGTTTGTGGCCAGGTCGTAGTAAAGCAGCGAAACCGTTGGGCGCACAAACACGGGGCCGAGGTCGATCTTCACCGATGTTTTCAACCGGTCCTGCCACTGCTCGCGCCGCTCGCGGACGCTGCTTTGCACAAAGCAACTGGAACCGCCAGGGTAGATCAAGCCATCATCGCTGCCGTTGATGTAGGTGAAAGCGTTGTCAATGGCCACCGTCACGTTGTCCGCCTGGGCCTTGAAGACCGTGGTGACGCGGTGCGAGGCGTAGGTTTCGCTGGAGGCGGCGTGGAAAACCACGAAGTCGGGCACATACCCCACCGTGAAGAGCTTCACGATACTGTCGCTTCCCAGCAGCTTGGCGAAGTCCGCGCCGATTTTCGGCGAGATCGTCGTAACCCATGAGGATTTGTTTTTCGTCGCGATGTCCCCCTCGGGAATGGTCTTCGGAAAATACTCCGGCCCGGCTCCCGAAAGGTAAATATTGCTGTCGTAACTCTCCTTGACGCCCAGCGAGAGATCCGTCATCCAGGCGGGCTTTTCCCAAATCGAGGTGGATTCCACCGGCGCGGCGCTCTTGGAGGCATCTCCGGCAAGGGCCGGGCGCGGGGAGGAGAAAACCACACTCCCCGCCAGAGCGGCGCAGGCAAAATGCCGCGCCTTAAGGGAGAATCCGGCACCGCAAGCCGGTTGGACTTTATGGAGGAAGGATAATTGCATGAATCTACCGTGTCGAATGAGGTTGTTGAGCTATGGAGTCACGTTATCGGGCCAGCGCTGGAGGAAGCCCCGGTCAGCAAGTTTGGCGCCCGATAAGCCATTTCATGGATTTGGCGGCGGTATCATTCCCATTTTTTAGGGAAGATCGAGGATTTTCTTACCCGGGAATCCGGGAATCCTTGAGAGGGCTTCCCAGAGCTTGTGAAAAAAGAGAATGCCGGCACCGTCTCGGACTTTTAATCCCAGGCGCGCATATATATCTTGCATTCAATTTCACGCATTCATTGACTGAAGACGCAATCCGCAATGATAAGCAAATGGCATACTGCGGCTCCGTGCAATTTCCAGAGGGGATAATCAATTTTTCTGGAGAGGCTCCGGGCTGATCAGCCGCAGTTTGCAACAACGCTGAAAGCAAAGCCGTCCTGCTCGGACCGGGCTTTGCGCTTTGTTCCTTTTTCAACAGGCCGCTAACGAATTGAGTCCGATCTTCCGCCGGGTCAATTACGCGGGGGAATGTATTTTGCGGACGCCTCCCCGGCCAGATAAGCATCCTCAAGCGCAGCCTTGATATCTTCCAGCGTGACATCCCGAATCTCCGGACGATCCCCCGCGGTGTAGTCCAAGGCATAGAGACCGAGCCGCGCCTGAGCGATCCGGCGCACCTCTATGGACATCACGGATTCCGGCTTCGGAGGGGGCGGCAGCGTCCTGGAGGGGCGATCATGGCAGATGCGTGTTTCGCCGCACAACTCACACCGGCCATTGGATGATAAAAAACCCTCCGGCCAGCATCGTTTGATTCGACATTCTTCGCAATAAAGCATTCGCTGAAAAATTCGGTTGAATGCAGAAGGAAAAGCACACAACGTGCCTGGCGAGGGGGAAAAAACACTTTTTTGAGGGAACCCCCGCATGGTTCCTGATCATTGGTTCTTGAGCGGGGGACGGAGGCGAATGAATCTTTCGCCAAGATGCTGTATGTGGGCCACTTCCAGAGCTTTGAAGGCTGCTAATCCCGCTCGATCTCGTCGGGCAGCTCGTTGGGTTCGTCTGGACGCGGCGGGAAATGCTCCGCCAGGAGCGCCCCGCATTGCTCTACGGCAAGAATGACAGCCTCGGTAAATTGCTGATCCTTCAATGCCTCGCGCATCGCGCCGGTCAGTTGCCGCCAGAAAGCGTCGCCGCACCGTTCGTGAACGGCGGTGTCGCCCACGACGGCGAACTTGTGGCTGCGGGGGGCGAAATAAATCAGCACGGCGTTGCGATCACGCGTCTTCTCCATGCCAAGGGCGAGGAACCGGGCCTTGGCCCGTTCGAACGCATCCTCGACCTCCTTGCTGGAAATGAAAACGCGAATCTGGCCGGAAGTATGGCGTTCGCTTTCCCCAATCGCCGCCACAATCCGTTGATCGTCGAGCCGATTTAAAAACGCTTTTGTTTTCATTACCAATCTCCTCCTGCTCCGCCGCCTCCAAAACTGCCGCCCCCGCCGTCAAAACCACCTCCGCTAAAGCCTCCTCCGCCCCCGGAACCGCCTCCCCCGCCGAAGATAATCGGGCCGCCTCCCGAGAAGCCTCCCGGCCCCCCGCCGAAAAAACGCCCCAGGAATCGGGAAACAGCCATCACGATAAGGAAGAGAACGACAAGGGCTCCCCAGCCGATGCCGCCTCCCGGTTGCCGATGCCCGGCGGTCTGGCCGGTCCCCTTGTATTCGCCCTTGGTGGCGGCGATCATCGCATGCACGGCGGCGGCAAGCCCGCCATCGAAGTCTCCGGCGCGGAACCGCGGCTTGAGCTCGTTGTTGATGATCTGGTTGCAAAGAAAATCGGTGAGCGCCCCCTCCAGCCCGTAGCCAACCTGGATGAACATTTTCCTATTCTGGATGAAGACAAAAAGAACCGCCCCGTTGTTGCGCCCCTTTTGGCCGGCGTGCCACGCCTGCGCAACGCGCACGGTGTAATCCTCGATGGAGGAATCCGACTGCATCCTGGGGTAAACGGCGACGACGATCTGGTTGGAGGTGTCCCGTTCGAACTGCTCCAGCTCGCGGTTGAGCTGGCGGGCGGTCTCGGGCCGGGTGACTCCGGCGCCGTCGTTAAAGTAGGCCTTCGGCGCGGGAGGGATGACCTCGGCGGCAAGCGCGCAGGAGGCCACAAGGGCCAGTCCCAGAAGAAGCAGGAGCCCCCGCTTCAACGCCACCCACCCGTTGCGCCATTCCGTGCGCGACGAGGGGCTCTTTTGCAAAGAGTTTTGCATGGCCCGCCCTTATTTCGCGGGGCTGGCCGCCGGGGAAGCGAAGTCAAATTGCACCTTGGGCGGGACGTCCGATCCCGCGCTCGCGGAGAAATACGGCTTCGGGGTAAACCCCATCATCGGCGCGAGAAAGACCATGGGAAACTGGCGCACCGTGCTGTTGTAGGCCTGGACCGTTTCGTTAAACCGGCCGCGCTCGACCGCGATGCGATTCTCCGTCCCCTCCAACTGCGCTTGCAGGGCTTGGAAATTGGCGTTCGCCTTCAAGTCGGGATATTTTTCGACGACCACAAGCAGCCGAGAGAGAGCGGAACTCAAGCCCCCCTGTGCCGCCTCAAACTGGTGCAGCTTTTCCGGATCGGTGGGCGCCGTGTTGGGATTGATTTGCACTTTTCCCACCGAGGCGCGCGCATTGGTGATGTCCGTCAGCGTCGATTTCTCAAAGTTTGCCGCGCCCGCGACCGTGTTGACCAGGTTGGGAACCAGGTCCGCGCGCCGCTGGTAAACGTTCTGGACTTGAGCCCATTGCGCGTCAACCCCTTGCGAAAGGCGCACGAGCTGGTTGTAACCGCCGATCCCCGTGGCAACCCCGATGACAAGGACTAGCAGCAGCGCGATGACAATGGCCGCGAGACAACCCAAGAGTGGTTTCATATGCCCCTATTTTTCATCGAAAATGGCGTGCGGGCGAGAAGAATTTCTCGCGCGCTGTCGCGGAACCGTGAAGCATCATACCTTACGCGTTGATGCGCAACGACGGGGGGGCGCGAATCCCATGACGGTTGATCGGAGAATGACGCTCAATGACGTGATCGTGATCCAAAGATGGAGCTTGAAAACCAGCCACTGCCAGCGTTCCGAAGGCTTGGCGAAGGCCAATCTGCTGGCGCCCTCTCTTTCCGAAGTGATCAACGCAGGGGAAACCTGCGCCAACGCGCAAAAATGCCGCACGGCAACAACCGCCCGCCCTGGGATTCCAGGATGGCCAGCTCCCCTGATTCGAGGTTCTCCCCTGCCTGCCCTCCCAGCAGCGCCTCCAAATTGGCCCGGTAGGCGAGCTGCGAGTAGCCGGAGGCGTAACCATTGATGGCCAGGAAGAGGGGGCGCTCGCTCAAGAGCCGTCCGCAGGCTTCCACCAGCGGCACGAAATCGTCCTCGATCTGCCAGACATCCCCCTCCGGGCCGCGCCCAAAGGCGGGCGGGTCCATGATGAGCGCGTCGTAGCGGTTGCCGCGCCGCAGCTCGCGCTGCACAAAGGCCTTGGCGTCGTCGAGAATCCAGCGGATCGGCTTGTCGGCCAGCCCCGACAAAGCGGCGTTGTCGCGCGCCCAGCCGATGCTCGCCTTGGAGGCGTCCACGTGGCAGACCCGGGCCCCCGCCTGCGCGCACGCCAGGGTCGCGCCGCCGGTGTAGCCAAAGAGGTTCAGGACGGAGACTTCCCGCCCGGCCGCCCGGATCGTCTCGCGCATCCAGTCCCAATTGGGCGCTTGCTCGGGGAAAATGCCGGTGTGCTTGAAGGCGGTGGGGCGGACGTGGAAGGCGAGGCCGCCGAAATCGACGCTCCATTTCTCCGGGACGGGCTGGGCAAACCGCCACCGACCGTCGCGGCCCTCGCGCAGAAAGGCGCCATGCGCCGTCCTCCAGAGCGCCGGGGCAGCCTTGCGCCAGAGGGCCTGGGGATCGGGCCGCCGCAGGACGACGGCTCCGTAGCGTTCGAGCTTCTCGCCCTCGCCGCTATCCAGCAGTTCGTAGTCGGCCGACGGCTCGGTAAAGAGGATCTTCGGGGAAATCGGGGAATGCACGCCGCCCAGCTTCGGCGGAAAAGCGGAACGGACCAAGCCGAAAAATCGGCTTGCCTCACGCAAAGGCGGAGCAGCCCTGCACCAAAAGAACAAGTCATACTGTCTGGATATTGATGAAAGTTGGTATAATTTACCGGGTAGATGCAGCCGAATCTCTCCGCACCACAAAATTTTATCAACCGGGAACTGAGTTGGCTGGAATTCAACCGGCGCGTACTGGAGGAAGCCCAGGACGCCACACAGCCGCTCATGGAGCGGGTCAAGTTCCAGAGCATCTTCGCCTCCAACCTGGACGAATTTTTTGAAATCCGGGTGGCGGGCATCAAGCAGCAGATTGACAGCGGCAGCACCGACGTGGGCCCCGACGAACTGACGCCGATGCAGGTATTCCAGGCGATCACCAAGACTGTCCACGAGCTGGTGGCCACGCAATACGCGCTCTGGAACCAGGAAATCCTCCCGCGGCTGGCCCGCAGCGGCATCCACTTCCACAAGGTGCACTCCCTGCATGGGGAAACCGCCGAATGGGCGCACCACTACTTTCGCAACGAGGTCTTCCCGGTCCTCACTCCGCTGGCCGTGGACGCCAGCCACCCGTTTCCGCAGGTGCTCAACAAAAGCCACAACCTGATGGTCCGCGCCCGGCGGCACGACGAGGAGACGCCCCTCTACGCCATTGTGCAGGTGCCGCGCGTGGCTCCCCGGCTCATCGCGCTGCCCCGCAAGGACGCAGCCTCCCCGTGGGATTACATTTTGCTGAGCGACCTGGTGAAGGAATACCTCGGCGAACTCTTCCCCGGCATGACCCTGGAAGGGGTGCACGCCTTCCGCATCACCCGCAATGGCGATCTCTACATCGACGACGAAGAAGCCGACAACCTCTTGCGCACCATCGAGCAGGAGCTGCGCCGCCGCAACAAGGGGAACGCGGTGCGGCTGGAGGTGAACGCGGATTGCCCGCGCGATTTTCAGCTCCTCCTGCTGGAGCGCTTCAACCTCACGGATGCCGATCTCTACCTGCACGACGGGCCGATCTCGATGACCCATCTCTCGCGGCTCCTGAACAACGAAAGCTTCGCCAAGCTCAAAGACCGCCCCTTTTTCCCCGCGCACGATCCGGGGCTCCCGCCCGGCAGTGACATCTGGGAGCGCCTGCGGCACGACGACATCCTCCTGCACCACCCCTACGAACCGTTCGAGGACCTGGTCAGCTTCATCGAAAAAGCCGCCGCCGACCCGAAGGTGCTGGCCCTCAAGATGACGCTCTACCGGACCAGCGGCGACTCGCCCATCGTCGCCGCGCTGGGCGAAGCGGCCGCCAACGGCAAGCAGGTGACGGCCATCGTGGAACTCAAGGCCCGCTTTGACGAAGCGAACAACATCCAGTGGGCTCGCAAGCTGGAAGAGGCCGGGGTGCACGTGGTCTACGGCGTGGTGGGGCTCAAAACGCATTGCAAGATGTTCCTCATCGTCCGGCGCGATGACGACCGCATCCGCCAATACGCCCACCTGAGCACGGGCAACTACCACCCGCGCACGGCCCGCATTTACACCGACCTGGGCCTGCTCACCTCCAACCCGGAGCTGACGCAGGAAGTCGCCACGCTTTTCAACACGCTCACCGGGCTGGCCGAATACCCCGGGTTCAAAAAATTGATGGTCTCCCCCTTCGACCTGGCGGAGCGCTTCAAAGCGCTCATCGAGCGGGAGCGCGACCACGCGCGCAACGGCAAACCGGCGCGCATCATCGCCAAGCTAAACTCGCTGGTGGACGAAACGCTCATCACCGCGCTCTACGAAGCCTCGTGCGCGGGCGTGCACATCGACCTGATCGTGCGCGGCATCTGCTGCCTGCGGCCCGGCATCCCCGGCGTGAGCGAGAATATCCGCGTCATCAGCATCGTGGGCCGCTTCCTGGAGCACAGCCGCATTTTCTACTTCGCCAACAACGACCACCCGGCGCTCTACCTGGGAAGCGCCGACTGGATGCCGCGCAATCTCTACCGGCGCGTGGAAATCGCCTTCCCCATCGAGGACTCCGCGCTACGCAATGCCTTGATCCAGAAAATCCTGCCCGCCTACCTGAACGACCGCGTGAAAGCGCGCGAACTCCAGCCCGACGGCTCCTACCTCCGGCTCAAGCCGAAGCCGGGCGGGGAGCACTCGCAGGCCCAGCTCTACTTCCGCGAACAGGCCCGGCGGCGCAACGCGGCGGCCCTGGCCGGAATCGCGCCGGGCCAGGATCACCCGGGCCGGCTGGTCCCCATGGCGAAGCCTTGAGGCGGGATGATAGTCTATAGTCTTTCTTCATCGGCGTCGATGGAATCGAAGAACGTCTCGATCTTCCTGCCCGCGAGGGCCGGGTTCGCCGCGACGCCCGCCCGCAGTTTGGCGGAAGCGTCATCGTTCCAGCCCCGCTTGTACATGAAGGCGTTCCAGACCGTGGTTTCCCACTCCGTGGGCTGGTGGCCATGGCGGCAACACCAGGCGAAGACCTCCTCGTCGGAGCCGCCCGCCTTCACGCGCTCCACCACGTCGGCGTAATGAACGCGCAGGAACCGGAGGCATTGGCCGTCAAACCCGGTGCCGAGATTCGGCACATAATCGGCGGGAAGCTGCCCCGCCGCGTGGAGGCGAATCTTGTCCAGCATCCGCCCAAAATGATACAGGCCGCCCACTTTCTCGCGCGGACTGCGCAGATTCGGAATATTCATGGGCGCGATTTTAGGCCAATCCCCGCGCTTTGGGAATCCTGAATCCTACCCCAGCTTGGACTTGAAGCGCATGGCACAGAGAGCAAACAACCCGGCGGCCATGGCGCTCAGGACCGCCAGCGAGGGCCAGTATTCGGAGAAATCCGCCCCGCGCAGGACAATGGCGCGCAGGAGATCGATGGCATACGTGGCCGGCAGAAGCGTGCTGATGGCATAGAAAATCCACGGCATGGTTTCGCGCGGGAAAATGAAGCCGGAGAAAAAGACGCTCGGCAAAATCAGCGTCATGGTGATCTGGAGCGCCTGCATCTGGTTCTCGGCCCGGGTGGAGATGAGGAGCCCGATGCTCAGCAGCGTGAAAACGTACACGAGGACGGAGGCGGCCAACCCGGCAAGGTTCCCGGCAATGGGGACGCCGAAGACAAACCGCATAATCCCCAGGAGCAGGGCGGCCATGGCGCTCCCCAGGCAGAAATAAGGGATCAATTTCCCGGCCATGAACCCCCACGGGGAGACGGGGCTGACCATCAATTGTTCGAGCGTCCCGCGCTCCCGCTCGCGCACGATGGCCATGGCCGTGGTGAAAAGGGTGGCCATTTGCAGGACCAGCCCGATGACACCGGGAATGAAGAAGTTGGGGCTCTTCATGGCCGGGTTGAAGAGCATCTGGGGCCGCACCTCGATGGGCATGGAGGCACGGCCCGCCTCCGCCATGACACGCGTGATCGCCTCCCGAAAAATCACCGCCTGCCCGGTGTTGAGCGCCTGGAGGGCGGTGGTGGAGTTGGAGCCGTCGATGGCAAGCTGCACGGTGGCCACCCGGCCGGCGCGCAGGTTGCGGGAGAAATCGGGCGGGATCTCCAGGGCAGCATAGGCGCGGCCCTTGCGGATCTCGCCCTCCATTTCGGCGACGCTGGAAACATGGCCCACCACACGGAAAGTTTCCGTGTTCACAAAGCGGTCAACCAGTTGGCGGCTTTCGACGGTGTGGGCTTGGTCAAAGATGATAAGCCCCATGTTTTTGACGTCGGTATCCAGCGCGTAGCCAAACGCGATCATTTGGATGAGCGGGGGGAAAAGCATGAAGAAGAGGGTCATCGGATCGCGCAGCATCACGATGAACTCTTTGAACAAAATCGCGCCGAATCCCCGGAAGAGCTTCATATCAGCATGGGGTAGCAAGGTGGCACGCGGGGCCGCCCGCTAGCAAAGCAAAAATACGCCCGGGATCTAAACCGCGGCGGCAGCCAGGGGAAGATCGCTTTCCCCGCGCTGCCGGCTCCTCCACCGGCGGAGAAGCGATGAACCGGCAAGAAAAGCGGAGAAAGCCCCCAGCGCGGCATAGGAACTGGCTTCGGGCACCAAAACGGAGGGCCCCTCGATGGGGATGGAGCCAATGGTGACGTTGTTCATATTGAGCGAGCCGCCGAAGACCGCGCCGCTGATGTCCGCGTGGTTGATGTTCAACGAGGTGGCCTGGCCGCTGCTACTGAAGGCGAAGAAGGTGCCGCTGAGGCTGCCACTCAGGTTGCTCCCCTGGCTGTTAATGATGTTCCAGTAGACATTCTCGGCCTTGACGCCGTTGAGAACGACGCCCTGAAGGTTCAGGTTGGAGGAGACGTTGAGGTAGAAAATATCCTTGGACCCGCCGCTCAAGGTGATGGTCCCTTTGGCGTTGTTCCCGTTGAAATCGATCACGTTGACGCCGCCATTGCCCACGAGGGTGCCGTCCTTAAAGTCGCCGGTGATGATCTGCGTGGGGGTGAATTTGTAGATGGTCTGGGAGAAGTTCTCGGCACTCAGGAAGGCGCTCGAGAGCGTGGCATCCTGAAAAGTCTTGCCTGTAACGGTGACGGTATTTTTCAGGTCAAAGCTAGAGGTGGTGTAGCTCAGGCTGCCGTTCAAGGTGTCGTTGTTGGCCGCATTGACGGAGGAGGCCCCAATCACCCCGGTGTTCCCGTTGATGGTCGACTGGTTGAGATTAAAATTGCCGCCGTTGGAAAGGTCGGCCACCAGGGCGAACTCGCTGAAACCGGAATCATTGACCGCGTAAGGAGCGACCGTCGCCCAGCCTTCGGAACGGCTGCACAGAAAGAGGGCCAGAACCGCCCCCAACAGGAGGAATTCTTTGCGCCACACGCCCGCCACGGACCGCGCTCCCGGGGAGCACAGTGCAATATGTTCGTAGTTCTGCGTATTCACAGCATCCATTCTGCTCAAAAGCACCGGGAAAGCAAGCAATTTCATACGGAGAATGACGTAATCTCCCAAAAATAGGCATTTACTTGGGCGGTCGGGAATCCAGCGGCACCGGGGTCAGCGTTTCGAGCCGGGAGCGTTCCACCGCGTCCCGGCGGACAAGCAGGGTGCACAGGGCAAAGAGCACCAGGAAGACGGCCCCCAGCAGAAGGGCGGTTTTGCCGTTCCAGACGCCGGTGGGGAGGCGGGAGGGGGGAGGGGTCATGGCTGGGTGAGGTTCTCCTGGATGCAGGCCTTCAAAGCATCGAGGCTGACCGGCTTGGAAAGGAAGGGAAAGCCGCCGATGCGCCCGCCGGGCGGGGTTTCCTTCTTCGAAACGATGGCGGTCAGGAAAACGATGGGGATGGCGGTCAACTCCGGGTCCTTGCGGATCTGCGCGGCGGCATCTCCGCCGTCCACATTGGGCATGACGATGTCCATGAGGATCAGGTCGGGGCGGACGCGGCGCGCGGCTTGCCAGGCGTGAGCGCCGTCATTTTCCTCGATGACCTCGTATTCCCCGGTTTTTTGCAGGGTCAGTTTCATCAGCCGGGTAAAGCCGGCTTCGTCGTCCACGATGAGAATTTTTTTCACAGGCTGCTAGTCGGTATCCACGTTGAAGAGCAGGGTGACATGCACGCCCCCCTCGGGTCGATTCTCAATTTCGATTTCCCCGCCGTGAAGATCGACAATGGTCTTGGTGACGGTGAGGCCCAGACCGCTCCCCTTCCCGGTCGGTTTGGTGGTAAAGAAGGGCTCGAAGACTTTGCCCAGGTCGGCCTCGGGGATGCCGGGGCCGGTGTCGAGGATCTCGATGGAGACAAGGCGGTCTCCGGGGCGGAAGCGGTCGGAATGGGCGATGTTTTCCCCGATACCGGTGACTTGGCGGGAGGCCGTCCGCACGATAAGCCGTCCCCCGGTTTCCATGGCCTGGGCGGCATTGGAGAAAAGGTTCACGAGGACTTGCTCAATCTTCATGGCGTCAAGCCGCGCCAGGGGGAGATCGGCGGTAAGCTCCTCGACGACGGCGACCTTTCGCGGCAAGAGTTCCCCCCGGACGAGCACGAGGGCGTTGCGGACGAGGCGGTTCACGTCTTCCGGGGCGCGGTTCATCTTCTTGGGCGCGGAGAAGTCGAGCAACTCGCGCACGACGCGGTCGGCGCGCTGGACGGCGTTGTCAATTTCCGCCAGTACAACGGGGAGGTTGGGGTCGTCGGATTTCTGGCTGTTCAAATACTCCAGCCCCATGCTGATGATGGCCAGGGGGTTTTTGACTTCGTGGGCGACGCCAGCCGCCAGGCGGCCGACGAGCTTCATTTTCTCGGCCTCCACCAGTTGGAGCTGCACGGAGCGGAGTTCTTCGAGAGTGTGCAAGAGGTTCTCGCGGCTTTGGCGAAGGTCGGCGTTGGCTTTTTCCAGGGCTTCCTGGGCATCGTGCAGTTCGGTGATGTCCCGCGAGATGCCGAAGGTACCCACCAGGCGGCCCTGGCCATCGCACAAGGGGGATTTGGAGGTGAGAACCCAGACGGGCGTCCCGTCGGTCCGGCTGGCCTGCAACTCGATCTTGTCCACGATGGGCGTCATGGTCTCCATGATGCGGCGCTCGTCCTGGAAGCGGATTCCGGCCTTTTCGGGGGAATGGAAGTCGAAGTCGGTCTTGCCGAGGGCCTCGGAGGGGTCGCTGAGCCCGAAATAATGAGCCAACGCCCGGCTAATGCAGAGGAAGCGGCTCTGGGTGTCTTTGAAGTAGATGTGATCCGGGCTCGAATCGAGCATCGCGCGCAGGAAAAGCTGCTCGGCATCGGAGCCCGCCGCGCCGCCACAAGGGGAGGGCAGGCCGCCGGGAGGGTTGGAGGACATGGCGGAAATCTAATGGAGAAACCGGGGGCGTGCATCCAAATATTTTGCGGAAAAAACAAGCGGTTTCAGCGCCTTCCCATGCAGCCTGGCGGCGTGTAGAATAAACAGCTTTGCAACCGCCTCTCTCCATTCCCTACCCGCCCGATTTGCCGATCTGCGCCCGGCGCGAAGAGATCGTCGCGGCGCTGCGCACGCACCAGGTCCTCATCGTCGCGGGCGAGACGGGCTCCGGCAAGACGACGCAACTCCCCAAGATGTGCCTGGAGGCTGGGCTCGGCCAGCGGGGGCGGATCGGCTGCACCCAGCCGCGCCGCGTGGCCGCGATGAGCATTTCCCGGCGCGTGGCGGAGGAACTGGGCGTGACGTGGGGGCGCGAGGTGGGGTGCAAGATGCGCTTCAACGACGACACCTCGCGCGAAACGCGCATCAAGTTCATGACAGACGGCATCCTGCTGGCGGAAATCCAGTCCGACCCGCTGCTGCGCGCCTACTCGGCCTTGATCCTGGACGAAGCGCACGAGCGTTCGCTCAATATCGACTTCCTGCTCGGGCACTTGCAGGGGATCTTGCGCAAGCGGGCGGATTTGAAGGTGATCGTCACCTCCGCCACGATCGACACGGAGGCGTTCTCCAAGGCGTTTGGCGGCGCGCCGGTGATCGAGGTTTCCGGCCGCCTTTTCCCGGTGGAAATCCGCTACCGGCCCCTCGGCGAGACGAACGCGGAGGGGGAACTCTCAAGCGACGCCAGTTTCGTGGAAGCCGCCGCGCGCGCCACGGAGGACGCGCTCATCGAAACGGATTCCGGCGACGTGCTGGTGTTCCTCCCCACGGAGCGCGACATCCGCGAAGCCCGCGAGTTGCTGGAGGAAACGCTGGGGCCGAGCTTCGAGGTATTGCCTCTCTTCGGGCGGCTGGCGGGAGCCGACCAGCAGCGGATTTTCGCGCCGGGCGCCAAACGCCGCGTGGTCCTGGCGACGAACATCGCGGAAACCTCGCTGACGATCCCGCGCATCGGCACCGTGATCGACACGGGGCTGGCCCGCATCAGCCGCTACAACCCGCGCACGCGCACCAAGCGCCTGCCGGTGGAGCCCGTCTCCCAAAGCAGCGCCAACCAGCGGGCGGGCCGCGCGGGCCGGGTGCGCGACGGGCTCTGCATCCGGCTCTACTCCGAGGAAGACCTGGAAAAGCGCCCCCGGTTCACGCAGCCGGAGATCCAGCGCGCCAACCTCGCCGAGGTGATCCTGCGCATGAAAGCCTTCCGGCTCGGCGACGTGGAGACGTTCCCCTTTTTGAACCCGCCAAGCGCCCAGGCGATCCGGGGCGGCTATCAACTGCTGCAAGAGCTAGGCGCGCTGATGGAAGCCGAGGGGAACACCTGGGCCTTGACGGACCTCGGGCGCGAACTGGCGCGGCTGCCGCTGGACCCGACGCTGGGCCGGATGCTGCTGGAAGCGCGCACGGAGGGGGCGCTCGACGAGTTGCTGGTCATCGCCGCAGGACTCAGCGTGCCGGACCCGCGCGAGCGGCCCGAGGAGGCGAAAGAGTCCGCTGCCGCCGCGCACAAGACGTTCACGCACCCGGAGTCCGACTTTCTGACCCTGCTCAACCTCTGGAACGCCGCGCCGCCGCTGGAGAGCCGGAGCGTCCACACGAGCCGCAACGCGCTGCGCCGGTTTTGCAAGGCAAACTACCTCTCGCTGACCCGGATGCGCGAGTGGCGCGACATTTACCGGCAACTGGCGGAGACGATGACCCCACTGCGCCCGCAACACGGCAGACGCCCGGCGGCCGGAAAGAAAACCGGCACGGAGAACGCGGAGGAGGAACGCTACGCCGCCGTGCACCGCTCGATCCTCGCCGGGTTGATCGGCCAGGTGGCCCAGCGCGAGGAGCGCAACCAATACAAGGCGGGCGGCAACCGGGCCGTGACCCTCTTCCCCGGCTCGGGCCTCTATGAACGGGGTTTCAAAAAGAAGCCGCACGCGGCGTCCTCCCCTCCCGGCGCGCCAAAGCCCCCCGGCAGCCGCCAGCCCGCGTGGATCATCGCGGGGGAGATCGTGCAGACCTCGCAACTTTTCGCCCGCACGGCGGCGCGGATCGACCCGCTCTGGATCGTGGAACTTGGGAGCCACCTCTGCAAGTTCAGCTACGTTCACCCGCAATGGAGCGCCAAGGCCGGGCGCGTCCTCGTCTGGGAGCGGGTGCTGCTGCACGGGCTGGAAGTCGCCAAACGGCAGGTCGATTACGGGCGCATCGACCCGCCCGCCGCCACGGAACTTTTTATTCGCGGGGCGCTCGTGGCCCGGGAAGCGCGCGTAACAGCGCGGTTCTTCGCGGAAAACCAGGCGTTGCGCGACCGCGTGGAAGCCGCGCTCACCAAAGTCCGCAGCCGCCGCGTCCTCGACCTGGACGAGGCATTTTACCGCTTCTACGCGGAACGAATCGAAAGCGTCTCCTCCGTGCACGACTTGAACCGGCTCGTCCGCGCGCGCATCACCGAGGAGCGGGACTTTCTCTGCGCCACGGAGGAGGATCTCCTGGACACCGAGTCGCTCGCCTACGACCGCGAGGCGTTCCCGGATCAAGTCGCCGTCGGCAACAGCGTCCTCCCCCTCGCCTACGCCTACAACCCGGGGGCCGAGGAAGACGGCGTGACAGTGCGCGTCCCCCTCCCCCTGGCCGAGCGGCTCACCCCGGCGGAGTTGCAATGGATGGTGCCCGGCCTGCGCGAGGAGCAACTAGGCGAACTCCTGCGATCCCTGCCCAAAAGCCTCCGCAAGCAGCTCCAGCCGCTGGAGCCCAAGGTGGCGGAACTCGCCGCCGGGTTCCAGCCCCAGGGCGGCGACCTGCTCGCGGCGCTGGCGGCGTGGATCGCCCAAAAATACGGCGTCGCCATTCGGCCCGAGGACTGGAAGGCGCTCCCCGATTACCTGCGGCCCCGGGTCGAAGTGGTGGACCACCGGAACAAGACCGTCGCGGCGGGGCGCGACCTGCCCGCCGTCCACGCCGCGCTCGATGGGAAGAAAGTCCAGTCGGACGCGTGGGAACGGGCCGCCCGGCGCTGGGAAAAACCGGCCCTCTCGGCGTGGTCGTTTGGCGATTTGCCGGAATCCGTGGTGGTGGAAGAGATTGGCGGCGCGCCGCTGCTCGGCTGGCCCGGCCTGGCGCTCAGGGAAGAAGGCGCGCACGGCGGCGAAGTCGATCTCAAACTCTTCCGCAAACGCGAGGAAGCGGCGGCAGCCTCGCCCGCCGGGGTCCGCCGTCTGGCGGAGCTGGCGCTCGCGCGCGATCTCGCCTGGCTGCAAAAGGAACTCGGCGGCCTGGCGCGGCGCTTCGGAGGGGCGGCCTCGCCCGGGACCCCGCAGCGGGCCGTCGCCTTTGGAGACGCCCTGGCGCAATTGAGCGCGCAATTCCACGCGCCGCAGCCGCAAAAGGGACACCCACGCACGGCGGGCGGCGACGCCCTGGCCGAAAACGCCTACCGGCACATCGTGGCCCACGCCTTCCGGCTCGAACCGCTCCATCCGCTCACGCAAGCCCGGTTCAACGCCCTGCTGGAAACCGCCCGGCGCGATCTCCCGCTCCTGGCCCGGCGCGTCGGCGAACTGGCCGGGCAGATCCTCACCTTGCGCCAGACGATTCTCGCCTGCGGCAAACGCTACCCCGGCCTGGAAGCCGACGTGGAGCGGCTGGTTCCCGCCGATTTCCTGGACCGGACGCCGCACGCGCAATTGCACCACCTCCCGCGCTACCTGCGGGCCGTCCAACTGCGCGCCGAGCGGGCCGTGATCAGCCCGCTGGCCCAAAGCCGCGACGCGCAGAAAGCGCAGCTTCTCGCCCCGTTCCTGCCGGGCGGCGCAGTGGAGAAAACGATTCCAGCCCCCCGCCGCGAGGCCTACCGCTGGCTCTTGGAAGAGTTCCGCGTGAGCCTCTTCGCCCAGGACCTCGGCACAGCCCAACCGGCCTCCGCCCGGCGGCTTCAGGCGTTGGCGGAAAAATAGAGCGAGCCTGCCGCATCGGCTCAAAGATTTTCCTAACAAAAAACGCAAAAGAGAGAGCGTTTTGAGACGAAATGCTTCTCCTTATCCCTGTTTTCGCGCCTTTTGTGTAAAAATTCGGCCGGATAAGTCGAAATTTCTCTCAGCGCGTATCCCCGCGCTTTTCCGGTTGCCATTTGCGCGCGGGACTGCAACCTTGCCCGCCCATGCAAACGATCCCGCTCTCCCAACTCCAGGAACTCTTCGCCGATCTGCGCCAGCAAACCCACGGGGCCATCGACGCGGAGCAGCCTTGGAGCTACTTCTTTTCCGCCCCCACGCCCGAGGCCCTGGAAGCGCTTTCCGACGCCTTGGCGTGCCACCATTTCGACGGAGACGAGATCCAGGAGGACGAAGAGGCGGAACGCTTTTTCCTGGAATTGAGCCGGCTCGAAACCCATACCCCGGAATCCCTCTTTGCCCTGAACGCGGAACTGGAAGCGGCCGCCGCCAAGTTGGAAGACGTGGTGTACGAGGGGATGGACATCCAGGACGCCGGAGGCTGCCGTGGCGATGGCAGTTGCGGGTGTTGCTCCCATGACGACGAGGGGGAAGAAGACCACGAATGCTGCGGAGGCCACGGGCATGGAAAGGAAGGCGGCTGCTGCGGCAAGCATTACCATTCCGCCAACGAGCCGATTGAAAACCCGGAGCTGCTCGCGGCCATCGCGGCAATTGCCGCGGACCGCTCGGAAGCCGCCCAAACCGCCCTCACGCTGGCCTTGCAGCGCGGGCTCTACCTCGTTCCCGCCTTCACGAACCGCCTGGACACAGAACCGGCGGACGACGAAGCGCTGCAAGTGCTTGTCTGCACGGATGAGAACGATGCGGAATATTTGCCCCTTTTCACCGACGAAGCCGCCCTCAAGGCATGGACCCAGGAAGCCGTCTCGGCGATGGTGCTGACCGCGCCGGAAGCGTGGGACTTCATCCTCTCCCAGCCGGAATGCGCGGGCGGCGTCATCAACCCGGGCGCGGCGGCCCTCCCACTCAACCGGGAGATGGTTGGCATGCTCCAAAAGATGATCGCCGGGTAGCGGGAAAGGCGCGGAGAGGCTCTTGTAAACACTTCAATTTAAAACGCTCTAATCGCCTTCCCGGCCCGCCGCGAAGGCTTTGGCAACGAAGGCGCCCACGCCGTAGTATTCCTTGGTGCCGGTGGCGTAGAGAAGCGGCTGGAGCTTCTGGATATCCACGTCCCCTTCGGGGGTCAGGATCTCCGGGTCCACTTTGACATCCGCGACTTCGCCGACAAACAGGGTATGGAGCCCCAGTTCGATGGCCTGGAGGAGCCGGCATTCCAAAATGAGCGGAAATTCGGCGACGTACGGAGCGTCCACAAGATCGCTCCCCTGGGGTGTCAACCCGGAGGCCGCGAATTTGTCGGTATCGCGCCCGGAAGCGAGGCCGAAGTAATCGGCCTTGCGGACCAGATCCGCCGAGGGAAGGCTTAAGGTGAACGCCTTGCGCGCCACGAGGTTGTGGTAACTGTAGGTGGCCTTGCGCAGGGAAACGTTGACGCACGGGGGCTGCGAGCAGCAGATGCCGCCCCAGGAGGCGGTCATGACGTTCGGTTTGCCGTCGGGGTCGTAGGTTCCAACCACCATGACCGGCGTGGGATAGAGGAGGAGTTTCGGGCCGAGGGACGTTTTCATGGGAATTATAGAAGGTCGTCCGCGATCACGCTGGTTTGCGCGCGCGAGGCCAGGAGCCGGGCCTGGGCCACCACCGCTTCCGGGGCGTCGTTGAAACGGTAGCCGTGGCAGTTGGGGCAGGTGGCCACCCGGGCCGCGACAATGGAGTCACACCCCTCGCATACCTTGAACCCGGCAGGCTGGGCGATGATGATCTCGGCTTTGCGCGCGCGCTCTTGGAGATGGCTGTTTTCCGGCATGGCAATATCAAGTTTCCCGCGATACGCGGCAAAAGCAAGGCGGATTCTCCCGTCAGGAAGCCCGGCCCGGTTGCGGTTCCCGGAAGGATTGCCAGAGGAAGAGGGCGGCGGCGCAAAAGATGCACGAATCGGCCACGTTAAAGGCGGGCCACGGGTTGGCGTAGGGCAGGTGCAGGTCGAAAAGGAGGAAATCGACGACGGAGCCGTGCCAGGCGCGGTCGGTCAGGTTGCCGAGGATCCCGGCCAGCAGCATCGCCCAGCCGATGCGGCTTGGCCGGTCACTGAACTTCCCGCGCCGCCCCAGCACGGCCAGGACCACGAGGGCCACGGCGGAAAGCCCGATGAAGAAGCGGTTGGAATCGCTCAACATGCTGAAAGCCGCGCCGGTGTTGCGCCAATGGACGAGGGTGAAAAACCCGGGGATGACCGGCACGCCCGTATCGACCTCCAGATGTGTCCAGACGGCCCACTTGCTCCCCTGGTCGAGGAGGTACAGCGGAAGCGTGACGGCAGCGAGCAGCAGCCCCAAAGAAGCCTTCGCGCTTTTCACGTTATTTCCTGGCTTCGAAACTTCCAAATTTATCCTCCTTTGCGTCTTTGCGTGAGATCGTTCCAGCCTATCCCACGACCTCCGCGCAGCGATCGCAAAGCTCGGGATGCGCCGGGTCGGCCCCGACGGCCGGTTTGTGCCGCCAGCAGCGGCTGCACTTGGCGTCGGGCGTGCGGATGAGCGTGGCCACGGTTTCGGGGCCGGCCTTCAAAGTCAGGCTGCTCAGGATAAAGAACTCTTCCAACTCGGACCCGCGCCCTTGCAGTTCGGCCAGCAGGCCGGCGTCGGCGATTTGCAGCGTCACGGCGGCTTCGAGGGCGTTGCCGATGAGCTTCTCCTTGCGGGCCGGTTCGACCGCGTGGGCGATGACGCCGCGCAGAGCGAGCAGCTTCTCCACACGGGCTTCCAGCGCCGGGTCGGCCAGAGCGGCATCGGCTTCCGGGAAGGTCTGCAAATGGACGTCGCCGGCGGCGTGGCCCGCGAATTCCCAGGCTTCGTCGGCGGTGAAGGCGAGGATGGGGGCCAGCAGCCGGGTGAGCGCCTGGAAGACGGCGTGGAGGACGGTCTGCGTGGCGCGGCGGCGCGGGGAGCCCTCCGCGTCGCAATACATCCGGTCCTTGGTGATGTCGATGTAGAGGGCGCTCAAATCGACGGCGCAGAACTGGTTCAACGTCTGGAAGACGCGCCGGAACTCGTAGGCGTCGTACGCCTCGCGGCAAGTCATAATAACGTTCTGGAGCCGGGACATCACCCAGCGGTCCACGAGCGTCCAATCCTCGCGCGGAGCCGCGTCGCGCGCGGGGTCGAAGCCGTGCAGGTTGGCCAGCAGGATGCGCAGGGTGTTGCGGAAAAGCCGATAGGCTTCGCCGAGGCGCGTGAAGGCTTCCTCGGAGAACGGCACCTCGTCGGTGAATTGCACGCTGGAAACCCAGAGGCGGACGATATCCGCGCCGTATTTGCCGACGAAATGCCCGGCATCCATCGGCTTTTGGTAGCTGCTCGACTTGGAAATCTTCTTGCCGTCCTTGTCCACGACAAACCCGTGGGTGATGACGGTCTTGTACGGAGCCCGTCCGTGCATGGCCACGCTGGTCATCAGCGACGACTGGAACCAGCCGCGGTGCTGGTCGGTGGCCTCCAGGTAGATGTCGGCTGGGAAGCGGAGTTCCGGGCGCTTTTTCAAGACGGCCGTGTGCGAAACGCCGGAGTCGATCCAGACGTCGAGGGTGTCGTTGCGGCGGGTGGTTCCGGCGGGAAGCCCGGCGGCTTGCGCCCACCAGGCGTCGTCTTTCTCAAACCAGAGATTGGTGCCGTGCTTCTCCACCAGATCGGCCACCTTGCGGACGGCGGCGGCGTCGAGGATCGGCGTCCCCTCCCCCGCGCCATAGAACACGGGGAGCGGCACGCCCCAGGAACGCTGGCGCGAGATGCACCAGTCGGGCCGGGATTCGACGGTTCCGTAAATGCGGTTGCGGCCCCAGTGGGGGAGCCAGGTCACGGCGTCGATCTCGGAGAGCGCCTGCTGGCGCAGGGCGTCGATGCGGATGAAGAATTGCTCCACGGCGCGGAAGACCACGGGGGTCTTGGAGCGCCAGCAATGGGGATAGGAGTGGGTGTAGGGCTGCTCGCCCAGGAGCGCGCCGCAGCCACGCAGATGCTCCACCACCACCGGGTTGGCGTCAAAAACGTATTTCCCCACCCAGGCCGGAACGCCGACTTCCTGCGTAAAGCACCCGTGTTCGTCCACCGGCGAGAGAATTGGCAAGCCGTATTTGACGCCCGCCATGTAGTCGTCCGCACCGTGGCCGGGCGCGATATGCACCTGGCCGGTGCCGGTGTCGAGCGTCACGAAATCGGCCAGGATGACGGGCGAAAGGCGGTCCAGGAAGGGGTGGCGCGCTTGCGTTCCCTCCAGCTCTGCGCCGGTGAAAGAGCGCGCGGCGGGATCTCCCCCTTCCACCGCCTGCCAGCCGGTGACTTCGGCGAATTGGGAAAGAAGGCCCTCGGCGGCCACGAGCACTTCGCGCCGCCCGCTCGCGGCATGGACGAAGGTCCGGGCCACGTAGGTGTGACGCGGATGGACGGCGATGGCGACGTTCGCGGGGAGCGTCCACGGCGTGGTGGTCCAGATGACCATGCTGGCCTTGCCCGCCAGCGGTCCGGAGGCGATCTCAAACTTCACGAAAATGGCCGGATCGGTCCGGTCGGCATACTCCACCTCGGCCTCGGCCAGGGCGGTCTGCGCGCCGGTGCTCCAGTAGACCGGCTTCATGCTCTGGTAAACGAGCCCCTTCTCCACAAACGTGGCGAAGGCGCGGATGATTTCGCATTCGTATTCCGGCGCGAGCGTCAAATACGGGTGTTCCCAGTCGCCCAACACGCCCAGGCGCCGGAACTGGCCGCGCTGGATGTCGATGTATTTGCGCGCGTAGGCCTCGGATTTATGGCGGATTTCCAACGGCGAAAGCCCCCGGCTTTCCTTCACCACCTTGAACTCGATGGGGAGCCCGTGGCAGTCCCAGCCGGGCACGAACGGGGCCCGGCAGCCCAGCATCGTCTTGGATTTGACGATCAAATCCTTGAGCACCTTGTTGAGCGCCGTGCCCATGTGAACGTCGCCATTGGCAAAGGGGGGGCCGTCGTGGAGCACGAAGAGGGGGGCCTCCTTGCGGGCCTCCTGGATACGGGCGTACAGCGCCTCCTTCTCCCATTGTGCCAGCCGGGCGGGCTCGCGGGCAATCAGGTCGGCCTTCATGGGGAAGTCCGTTTTGGGAAGGTTCAGCGTCTCTTTGTAATTCGTGCTCATCGGATCGAAAAGGAACGGGGAACCTATCAGCCTGGGGAGAGAGGGTCAACTCTTGGCTGGGGCCGCACACGGGGCCGCGCCTCTTCATGAGTCTCACGCAAAGGCGGGAGATGGAAGCATACGTCCGTTGGCTCCGCCTCTGCGATTCTCTTCCAAACATTGGCAAGGAGGAAGCGATGAATGCGTCAAAGGGTCTGGAGCTTGCTGTGGTGATGCCCATCTATAACGAGGCGGCCAATATTTCCTGTGTCCTCTGTGAGTGGCTTTACGTTTTGGAAAAAACGGGGGTGCGCTTTGAGTTGCTGGCTCTGAATGATGGCTCCCGGGATGCCACCCACGAGATCCTCAAGGAACTGGCGCAAAATCATTCCGGCAAAATAATCGTCGTCAACAAACCCAACTCCGGCCACGGCCGCAGTTGCCGCTACGGCTATGAACTGGCTTTGAACAGCCCGGCGCAGTGGGTGCTGCAAATTGATTCGGACGGCCAGTGCGACCCCGATTATTTTCCCACGTTCTGGAGCCGAAGAGCGGACGCCGATTGTGTTTTTGGCATCCGCAGGACGAGGGGCGACGGGGTGGCGCGCAAGCTCATTTCCAAAGCCTGCGGCGCGTTGTCTTCCCTTGTGGCGGGCGTGAATGTCAAAGACGCGAACGTGCCCTACCGGTTGATGCGCAAAACGGCGCTGGCCCAGGCCCTGGCCAAGGTCCCTCCCGATTTCGACGTCCAAAATATCGCGTTGACCGTGGCGCTGAAACGTTGCCCGGGGCTGCGGTGGCAATATGTTCCCATCCATTTCCGGGATCGCCAGGGGGGCGTGAACAGCATCAACCTGCCAAAAATTGTGAGGATGGGATGGACGATGCTCGGGGAACTGCGGAAGGTGCAGCCATAGCAAGGAAAGGCAAGGCCATGGCATGGATCGAATCGTTTTGCAAAGCCGCCGCCGCGTGGATCACCCGCAACGAAGGGCGCGCCTTGGCCGGCTTGCTGGCGGGGTATGCGGCGCTCCTCTTCGGCGTTCATGGCACGATCCCGATTTACCTCGACAACCCCGGCTACACGGACCCTTCGATCAATTACCTTGCCGGAAACGGATTCACCTCCACTTGCTGGTATGCGCAGAGAGGCGACGCGTTCTGGGCGGGGAACGTGCCGCTGCATCAATTCCTCTTGATTCCGTGGTTGAAACTCTTCGGCCCGCATTATGTCAGCGTCCTCTGGCTCAATTTTCTCTACGTCGCGGCGGGCTCGGCGCTGATCTGGCGGGCGATGCAAAGAAGCGGCCTGGTCCGCACGGCGACATGGCGGCTGGGGGCCATCGCTTTCTTCTTGTCCACGGATTGCGCCTATTTGTTGCTGACCACCGGCCGCTACGATCCGCTCTCTTTCCTTTTGCTCGGCGCCCTCGCTTACCTCTTGACGGTGCAGCGCGCCGTTGGGCGGCTGGGCGGTCTGGCGGCCGTGGCGGCGCTGGTGCCGTGGGCCCATTTGGGGGCGGTGCTCTATACGGCCGTCCTGGGCGCCCTGCTTTTCTTGTTTTACCCGAGGCGTTTTTGGAAAGAGGTGCTCTGCTTTGGCGCGGGCGGCGCCATCGGCGCATTGGCGCTCGCCGCCTTTTATCACCATTTCGGCGTGTGGGACGCTTTTCTGGCCAGTGTCGCCCCCCACGCCAGGGGGAGCCTGGCGCAAGGCGATCCCACCTGGAAACGCGAAGGGCTCTCCAGCTTTGATCTCCCCTTCCTGGCGGGAGCGCTTCTCGCTTTCTGCATCCGGGGGCTCTTGAGAAGGCGCGCATGGAGGTTTCCCTTGTTTGCTATCGCCTGCGTGGTGGCCATCCCCTGGGCCTTTCTTTCCAGAGCGGTCTTTCCCTCCGACTACGGCTGGTTTCTTTTCCTGCCCTTGGTCCTTTTCCTGTTTGCGCTGTTTTCAGCGGAACCCGTTTTCAGCCGTTTTTCCCTGCCCGCAGTCGCGCTCCTGTTGGTGCTGGGATGGATGCCTCCCGGCAATTTCCTGAGAAGGACGGTTCACCATCGTTTGCAGATGCATCGCACGGGCGATCCCGGGCCGCAGATTGCCGCATTTTCCGACAAGGTGCTTCACGCCGGGGACGTAGCGTGGATCAGCGAAGCGTTTTACTATGACGCCAAACGCAGGCGTCTCAAAATTTTTACCGGCCCCGTGGTTTTCCCGAATCCCAAGGAAGCCCCCTACCCGGGGGAGGAAGAAGATCTGAGGGCCGTGACCGTTTTCATCAGGGAAATCGCTCCGTGGGTCCCCAACCGTATTACCGAGTTGCCGGATTACTGGGCCCCCACGGGGGAAGAATTGCACACCGGCGGCACCGCCTTCGTCGTCTATCGCCGCACCGGTTCCCCGGATACAGCCGCGCTTTCGCATCCCTCCCGTTCCGGGGGAAGCGCTACGGAAGGGGCGAAATAAAGCCGGCGGAAGACGACGATCAGAAAAAAGATCGGATAGAAAAAGGGGCAAAACGTCCAAACGAAGTGATCCCGATAGGCATCGAGATACTTTTGCCCCAAGCCGTAAAAGATCAGCCCGCGGATCATCCAGTCACAAATCAGCACATAGGCAATGGCGGTTCCCGCAATGATTCCGGTGCGCCATTTTCCCCGCGCTTGCATCGCTTCCCATACCAACCAACCCAAAAAGGGGAAGTAGAGATAGACTGGGAAATAGTGCATCCACACAGGAAAATTCAATAAGCAGAAGACCGCTATCGTGCCCGCCAGTGTCGCGGCCATCGCAACAAGGCGATCCACGGAGCCCTTTGCCTTTGTGCCCCTCCAGTAACCATAATAGAGGAAAAGGCAGAGCAGCACATTCAGGCCAAGATAGAATTTGGCCGGATAAAAACCGAAGGCCTGGAAGATCATGGGGACAACCCCATAGCCAATCGGTACGGATACTTTCGGCAACACTTCAAAAAGAAACTGCCGGTACACCCCGATTCCCGCCCAAAAGAGCATCAGCCCATTGAGGAGCACGGTGAGAAAAGCCAACGTCCAAAAGGTCTTCCAGCGAACGCGTCCGAGAAACAAAAGAGGGCACCAGTTCAACCCGATCGCCTTGCACAGCAACAAGGGGATCATGGCCGCCCCAGCTCCTACTTGCCATCCCCTCACCCAACTGTAGGCCGCAAAAGCGATCAGGAATCCCAGAATGGGCGTCACATTGCCCCCCTCAATGGCCGTCGGCCCACGAAAAGAGTAAAAGGTAAAAGCCAGAATCATCAGCCCTTCGATATACGAGACTTTGCCGCGCAGCAGCCGATGCATCCGCGAGGAGAAATAGGACAATCCGAAAAGGGCGGCCATGGACAAGATGGGCCATACATGCTTGCGGGCGGTCTCATAATCGAAACAGGCCAATGGCCGCAACAATAAGGCCAAAGGAGGCGGATACATATAACGGAAGCTGAACCACTTCAGTTCCTTGCAATGGGCCACGAGTTTGGGAGAAAAATCCGAAGCCTCGGCATAAGAAATGGGAGGGTAATAGCACTGCTTCCCGTTGATCTTCCGCTCATCGAATAAAAAGGTTTTATATTTGGGCCTGAAAGCCGGCGGGGCATTGTAAACTTCCGGCTTGGGCGTCGGGTAAAGAGCGTCCCATATCCCATATTTCGCCGCCGTCGCCCCCGCGTAATACTGCCCAAAATCGCAAACAGTGGGGCGTAAGCTCACCGGCAGGCGGTTCGGGCAGAACCAATTCATGGCCGGGTAGATCACCAAGAACCATATCCCGGATAAGGCCAATGCCATGCGCATGAAAGTCAGGGGCGAAACTTTTTTCTTAAACCGTTCCATGAATCCTTTCATGCTCATTTTTCAACAGGCTGCTAATTTACATGATACAGGTAATAAGCCTCTCCAGTCTCCAGGCAATCGCCGGCAGCGCGTTTTGAAATGCGCGTCCGGTAATATCCGATAGCCTGCATCAAGAGGTGGTCGAATTTTCCAAGCTCGGAAGAACGGGCGAAGGGATGGCGTCCTTCGAGTTCGGCTTTTGAACTAAATTCAATGACCGAAGCCTGGTCCTTTTTCCCGCCAGCCATCCAGTCCGCATAGCGGACAACCTTGCGATCGAATATCTCCGTCCAGCGTGGGCCCGCATCATAAAAAGCGGGCCCCACGTCCGGCATCAGCACAATCAAGCTGCCCCGCTGGGTATTCTTGGAAACCAGGGAACCCAACGTATACGTATTGGCATTGCAGGCCGCCAACACCGCCACCCATAGCAAACAATACGCAACGCCAACGGCAATCCACGCGGCGGCCCGCCGCAGGATTAAATCAAAGGAGCCTCCATGCAGTTGCAGCAGGCCGATGGAAAAAAGAGTGCCGCATAAAACCGGCGGCCCCGACATCCATGGGTGGTGGCCAAAGAGATTGCGCATCCCAAGCACTCCGATCACGGAAACAGCCAGGGGAGCCAGCGACAAAAGCACCTGGTTGCGTGGAACGCCACCTCGCAAGCAAAGAAAACCAAGCAACAAAAAGACCGGCAAAAGCCCTGGCGTAGTAGTCAAGACATTGCGAACCAACATCTTGCCAAGCGTCATCCCATGGCCATCATAGCCGTTCGCTCCCCAAAGATACGTTTGCCACAATAAGTCATGCGGTTGTTCCCCGGCGAGATTGGATGGAATCTTGGCCGACACCGTGGAATAAGTCACGGCGGCAAGCCCCGCCAGCGCAACAAGGATGAAACTCAAAACCACCAACGGCCTTTTTTGAAGGCGGACAATCAGGTAAACCGATGCCGCCGCCAGCGGAAACACAACCGGCCAGTTGAGTTGCGAATACACCCCCATCAAAACCACTCCCGTCAGAATGGCGGCCTTGCGTTCCGTGCATATCAACAGCACCGAGATCACCATCCACGGAATCCCCAATACAATCGTGATCCCGATGGGATCATAGCTTCTGGCGCATTGGGTATATCCGTAGCATAAGGGGACAAGCACCGCACAAACCAGCGCCAGGGAATTCTTGCGCAAAAAAAACCAAATTGCCGTTGTGGTCAGCGTGCTCAGCAACAACAGAAAAGGGAGCGTGGACACTCCCGCCCCTCCAAAAAAATGCCCCACGGCGTAGGAGGGAAACAGGCAGGCGGGGCGGTGCCCCCGATAGATTTCCGGTTCCTCTCCGGCAGCAATCCCTCCCGGGTTCCCCACAAACTGGCCTTTCAGATGCACAAATCCATATTGCTCCCAGTTCCGCATGATGGAGACCATGAGGCCGCTGGCGTCATGGCGGCTCAGATCGTGAACCAAAAAACTCCCCAGCCAAACAATCAGGAGCGCAAAAACCAACCGGTTCCGCCCCACGGAGGGCTTGCAAGGAACATCATTGAGAATGCTCTTGTTTTCAGTTTCCATGATTTGCTGATTCTTCGTGATATTCCGCGTCGGTATTCACGTTCCAGGGGTCCAGGTTGCTCCCGAACAAACGCCGGGAAGCAAGCAGCGCCGCCATCATGGAGTGGTCCATGTTGTTATACTTGTGCATCCCATTGCGGCCCACGGCCTGGAGATTCTCCAGTTTCCCGATCTGCTCCCGGATCACCGCGACGTCCTTCTGATATTCCGGGCCATAAACCGGATAGGCTTTGGCCATCCGCACCACGCAGCCGTCAAAGATTTCGCCCGCCTGGACGAGCCCCAGTTGGACCAACTCCTTCTTGCCCAGTTCCACCAGGTCGGAATCCGGCATGTTCCACAGTTCGTCGGCTTCGAAGCAAAAATATTCCAGCCCCAGGCAGGTCACCCCCTCGGCGGGAACCAGTGCGGAACTCCAGTTGTTGAAATTCTGAATCCGCCCCAGGTGGACGGAAGGATCGTGGACGTAAATCCAGTTGTCCGGGAAGAGATTCGTGCGCTTCACCATCAGCGCCACCGTCAGAAAGTCCCGGTATTCCAGATGGCGGGCCGCCTCCAACACCGGCTCTGGGAGCGGCGGGTCGATGGCGAGGATCGTCTCCCGCAGCGGCATGGTCATAATAAATTGGTCGGCCGCCACGGTGCGCTCGCCGCCCGCCGCGTTGCGGGTAGTGATCGACGTGATGCGATTCCCCTCGCGGGAAATCTTCACCACGCTTTCCCCCATGTGGATCGTGCCGCCTGCGCAAACAATGTCATCCCGGGTTTTCTCCCACATCTGCCCGGGGCCAAGCCGCGGGTACTCAAATTTGTCGATCAGGGTTTTGACAACCTCCCCGCCCGACTTCTGCGGTCTTTGGGGCAAAAGAGCGTAGTAGATCGCCTTGAAAAGCGACAATCCCTTGATCCGCTGGGCCGCCCAATCCGCGCTGATCTGGTCGCAGGGCGTCCCCCAGACCTTTTCGGTGTATGTTTTGAAGAAAATCCCGAACAATTTGCGTCCGAACCGGTTCGACACCCAGTCTTGAAATGATTTTTCCGGCTTGATCGGCGCAATTTGGCTATTGAGGTAACTCAGCACGCACAAGGTGCTGGTCCAAATGCCGAGCCCGAAGAGGGCGTTCATCGCCTTGAGCGGATAATCGAAAAAGACCCCCCGGTAGAAAATCCGTGAAAGCCGCCCCACCTGGATGAAGTCGTTCGGCAGACGATTCTTCCACCAATCGGTGATCTCCCGGCTTTTGCTAAAAAAACGATGCCCGCCAATATCAAAGCGAAAACCTTTGTATTCGACCGTACGCGCGATCCCCCCCACGTAATGGGGATCCTTCTCGACAATGGTAACAGCTGCGGATTTGTTTTGTTTCAACAACTCTGTTGCGCAAACCAGCCCGGCCGGTCCAGCTCCCACAATTGCCACGGAAATCGCTTTGTCTGCCATGCGGAAACTATTTCCGGCAAACTGCAATCGATCAACTAAAATCCTCTGGTGCCGCTCCCCTGGCTCCGGCCCGTTTCCCCACGCCGCCGTACAAAATAAGTGGGACGGGCTCCCCCGATACCCGTCCCACTGCACCGGACCCCATTTCCGGTGAATCATTCTCTACTTTTAACATCGCACCAAACCGAAATTCTGCATGGAAAAAGCGTGCTAAAAAACACCCGAACGCCGCCCCGGTGAATGGCGCGCGGCGGCCCCCGGCCTTTTCAGGGGCGCTCCGTGCAAAAACGCTTGAAAAACGGGGCTGGCAGCCTTTTCCTTACGGCCATCGACACCCCCCTCTCTATCTCACTTGCCGAACACCTCACGCCGGAGGAGCGCGCGGAACTCCTCCTGACGGTCGAGACATTGAAAATGTTCACGGAGGCCAATCCAGACAACGACCAATCGCTGGAAATCCTCAAGGACACCTATTGGAAGCTCGGCCAGCAGGAAGACGCCCTCGCCACGACCCGGCAACTGGCTGAAGCGTATCTGCGCCAGGGCCAATACTCGGCAGCGCTGCTGGAATACGAAGGGATGCTCGCCCACCAGCCCGATTCCCAGGAAATCCAGGCGCTCATCGCGGACCTCGACGCCCAACTCAACCCGGGCAAACCAGCAGGCGGCCAGGCCCCGATTGCGCTCGACTTTGGCGTGGCAGCCGAGCTGTTCGAAGCGCCCGAAACCGCAACCCCCAACGAGGGAACGCCGGGGGCGGAACCGGCGCTGATCGCCACGGCAGCCACGCGCCAACCTGATAACGCCCCCCCCAACGCGGAACCCGGCGCGCTCGTCCAAGACTACAACGGACCGCTGGCCCGCTTCCTCATCCAGCACCGGCTCGCCTCGCGCGAGGTGGTGGAAACAGCCCTGGAGCGCGTGAAAACCCTCAACGCCGACATCCAGGCGGACCCGAATACGCCCTCTGTCGCCGCCGGGCTGCTGGATGAACTCATCAAGGCGGGGGTGGAAGCAGAGACGCTCCTGGCGGCGATTCTCGACCGGACGAAGTTCGCCTACATCCCCCTGGAATCCTACGACGTGGACCGGCAAATCGTCCGAATGCTCCCCGAATCCCTCACCCTGGGCCGCCGGGTCGTCCCGTTTGACATCGTGAGCCGCACCATGATGGTGGCGCTCGACAACCCGTTTGACACCGCCGTCAAAACGCTCGTCCAGCAAACCGTGGACTACCATGTGCAATGGCATCTGGCCATGCCGGGCATGATCCACCGCATCCTGCGCGAGAGCTACCGGCTCCCCGGATAAAGACAGATTTTCAAAGTTCCCGAGCACTTCTTTTCCCCATGACCGCCAAAACCTTCGGAGAACGCATCGCCGACGTCTTAATCGAAGACGGGCTGCTCTTGCCCAGCCAGATGGAAGAAGTCATGGAACTGCAAAAGCAGCAGGGAGGGCGCATCGTCAAGCTGCTGACCAGCAAGGGATACGTGACCGAGCAGGACATGGCCATCTCCATGGGCCGCTGCCTGGACGTGCCGCCGATCAACCTCCCCAAGGTCCACCCGCCCGACGCCGTGGCGAACCTCATCCCCAAGGAAATCGCCCGCGCCCACAAGCTCGCCCCCGTCTGCAAGCTGGGAGGGAAACTCTTCGTGGCCATGGCCGACCCGATGAACGTGCTGGCCATCGACGATCTGCGCCAGCGCACAAAGCTGGAAATCGTCCCGATGATCACGACGGAGAAATCCATCGAGGCCGCCCTCTCCGGCGTCACCACCGGCGGCATGGCCATGGATGAAATCATGCGCGACGCCGCCGAAGAGGCGTCCAGCGGAGTGGAGGAGGTCAAGGAAAAGAGCGACAACCTCGACCTCGACAAACTCCGGGACCAGGAGGACGAGGGGCCCGTCATCAAAGTCGTCAACATGATCCTCGTCCAGGCGATCAAGGAAAAGGCGAGCGACATCCACATCGAGCCGTTTGAAAAATCGATCAAACTGCGCTACCGCGTGGACGGCAACCTTGTGGAAGCCAGCTCCCCCCCCAAGGCGCTCCAACTGCCCATGGCCTCGCGCATCAAGATCCTCGCGGGCCTCGACATCGCCGAGCGACGCCTGCCTCAGGACGGCCGCTTCCGCATCCGCGTGGCGGGCAAGGAGATCGACCTGCGCATCTCCTTCCTGCCCACCGTCTACGGGGAGAAGATCGTCATCCGTCTGCTCGACAAAAGCGCCCTCTCGGGCTCCGTCCAGGGCCTGGGCCTGGACGAGCGCACTTTTGGCATCTTCCAAAAAGCCATCGACGCGCCGCACGGGATGATCCTCGTCACCGGCCCCACCGGCTCCGGCAAAACGACCACGCTCTACTCCGTGCTCCAGGAGCTCAACGCCCCGCAATACAACATCGTCACCGTGGAAGACCCGGTGGAATACCAGCTCGTCGGGATCAACCAGGTGGCCGTGAAAGCCGACATCGGCCTCACCTTCGCCAGCGCCCTGCGCTCCATCCTCCGCCAAGACCCGGACATCGTCATGATCGGTGAAATCCGCGACCAGGAAACGGCCGACATCGCCGTGAAAGCGGCCCTCACCGGCCACCAGGTCTTGAGCACGCTGCACACCAACGACGCCGCGGGAGCCATCAGCCGCCTGGACGACATGGGCATCGAACCCTTCCTGATCTCCTCCTCCATCCTCCTCACCTGCGCCCAGCGCCTCGTGCGGCGCATTTGCCCGAACTGCAAGGAAGAGTTCATCCCGGAAGCGGACGTTTTTGAAAAACTCGAAGTCCCCGAACTAATCGGCGAGCGCTTCTACCGCGGCGCAGGCTGCGAGCGCTGCAAGGGACGCGGCTACGCGGGCCGCGCCGCCGTGCTGGAAGTCCTGCCCGTAAGCGAAGCCATCCGGCGGCTGATCGTCAAACGCGCCTCCGCCTCGGTCATCAAGAGCCAGGCCGTCCAGGAGGGGATGAAAACCCTCCGCATGGCCGGCATCGACAAAGCCCGCGAAGGAATCACCACCCTGGCGGAAGTCCTGGCCGTCACCTCGGAGGACCACTAACAGCCTGTTGAAATAATGAACGATGGACAGTTTGCAGGAGATTTTTGGTGTGGGCAAGGAGCCGAGTGCAGTGCCTGTATTCGATGAATACAGGCCCAGCGAGCAACGCCGCGGCCCACGGCAAAAAGATGCGCAAAATGGCCTTGGTTCATTTTTCAACAGGCTGCTAATGGGAAGAAAGGCAGACAGGCACCTTCGCGTCTTTCTTCCTCCTCTGGCATCCCTTCTGCTGCATATTCAATGTTCTCTGAACTTTAGCCCAAATCTGTAAAAACCATGGCGCGCATCGACACATTCTTCCGTTTCATGATGGACCAGAAGGCTTCCGACCTTCACCTCTCCACCGGCAACCAGCCCATCCTGCGCATCAACGGCGAACTCGTCCGCATCGACGCCCCGCCGCTGGAAAACGACGATCTCAAAGCCCTCGTCTACGAAATCGCCCCGGAGCTGAAAATCAAACAATACGAGGAAACCGGGGACGTCGATTTCGGCTACGAATACCCGGACATGGCCCGCTTCCGCGCCAACTTTTTCAACCAGAAGAACGGCATCGCCGCCGTCTTCCGGCTCATCCCGAGCAAAGTCTACACCCTGGAAGACCTGGGACTCCCGATGGTGCTGAAAAAATTCGCCATGCTTCGCAAGGGCCTCGTGCTCGTCACCGGGCCCACCGGCTCGGGCAAATCGACCACGCTGGCCGCGATGATCGACTACGCCAACGTGCACCGCAAGGAGCACATCATCACCGTGGAGGACCCGATCGAGTTCGTCCACCGTTCCCAAAACTCGCTGGTCAACCACCGCGAAGTGGGGGTCCACACTCACTCCTTCGCCTCCGCGCTGCGCGGAGCCCTGCGCGAGGACCCGGACATCATCCTGGTGGGCGAGTTGCGCGACCTGGAAACCATTGAGCTGGCGCTCACCGCCGCCGCCACCGGCCACCTGGTCTTCGGCACCCTGCACACCTCCAGCGCGCCGAAAACCATCGACCGCATCATCGACGTTTTCCCCACCAACCAGCAAAACCAGATCCGCACCACACTGGCGGAATCGCTCAAAGGCGTCGTGGCCCAGAACCTCTTCCGGCGCATCGACAAGCCGGGCCGGGTGGCAGCCCTGGAAGTCCTGATCGTGGACAGCCCGATAGCGAACCTGATCCGTGAAGCCAAGACCCACCAAATCCCCGGCATGATGCAAGTCGGCAAAAAGAAAGGCAACCAGCCGCTCGACGACGCCATCACAGACCACCTGCGCGCCGCCCGCATCTCCCCGGAGGAGGCTTACGAAAAAGCCAACGACAAAAAGAAATTCCGCGCACTGCTCAAGGACCCGCCGGATGACTGGGACGAGTAGGTGGGGAAGACGATTGATGATAGAGGTGTGAGACTATAGAAAGAAGAACACGCTCCCGCACATGCCATGAAAAAACCGGACCTCGACGCGATTCTCCAATGCATGATCGAATCCCACGCAGGGATTTCCGATCTCCTCTTTGCCGTGGGGCGTCCCTTGCAGGTGGAGGCGCAGGGCGTGCTCAAGCCGGTGCGCACCCACAACATCTACGCGCTGACCCCGACGCAGGTGGAGCACATCGCCCTGAGCGTCATCCACGACGACCGCCGACTGCTGGACAACCTGCTGGAGAAGGGCTCCTGCGACTGCGGCTACGGCATCGACGACCGGACGCGCTTCCGCGTCAACATCTTCCGCCAGCGGGGAAACTGGGCCATCGTCATGCGCCGGCTCCAGACGGAAACGCCCTCCATCCACAGCCTCAACCTCCCCCCCGTCTTCCTGGACATGGTGGAGGAGAAAAACGGCCTCATCCTCGTCACCGGCGCCACCGGGTCGGGCAAAACGACCACCCTCGCCAGCCTGCTCAACGAAATCAACCGGACCAAGCCGATCCACATCGTCACGCTGGAAGACCCGATCGAGTTCGTCCACCGGCACCAAAAGGCGACCTTCAACCAGCGCGAACTCGGGATCGACTTCGACACCTACCCCGGCGGCCTGCGAGCCGCCCTGCGCCAGGCCCCGAAAGTCATTCTCGTGGGCGAAATGCGCGACCGCGAAACCGTGGAGATCGCGCTCGCAGCGGCGGAAACCGGGCACCTCGTGTTAAGCACGCTCCACACCGTGGACGCCGGCCAGTCCATCAGCCGCATCCTGGGCATGTTCCCGCGCGATGAGGAAAAACAGCTCCGGGGGCGGCTCTCCGAAATGCTCAAATACATCGTCAGCCAGCGGCTGGCCCCGCGCATCGACGGCCAGGGGCGCGCGCTGATCACCGAGATCATGGGCCACAACCTGCGCACCCAGGAAGCCATCGCGCTCGGTGAAACCGACGGGCGCGACTTTTACGGCATCATCGAAGACAGCCACACCTTCGGCTGGATGACCTTCGACCAATCGATCACCCGGGCCTATGAAGCCGACGTGATTTCCGAGGAAACCGCCACCCAGTATGCGACCCGCAAAGGCGTCGTGCAACGCCACATCGACCAGATCAAAAAACAACGGGGGCTTTCCAAGGAAACGCATTCCTCGCTCCGGCTCGACGGCGGCCCGCACCCCGGGGCATCCTCCGCCCAGCAGCCCGCCTCCAAACGCGGTTTTCTCGGGTTGTAGCCCCGCTCCTTTCCCATGAACCTGCCCCACTCGACCGGCGCCCCGCTTTCACACGAATTTAGCGCGCTGCTCTGCATCGACGCGCCCGATCTCCTGGAAAGCGTCAGCGCCCCGCTAACGCAACTCGGCTTCTCCGTCCAACCAGCCGTCACCGTCCAGGAGGCGACCACCCAATTGCATTCACAACCCTACGACGTGGTGGCGGTGAGCGAAACCTTTTGCGGAGCCGACGCCGAAACCCATCCCATTTTATCCGAACTGGCCGCCCTCCCGCTGGATTTGAGGCGCACGCTTTTCGTCATCTTCATCGGCGCCAACCGCAGCGCTTCCGCGCCGGAGATGGATGCCTTCGCACTCAGCGTGGACCTCCTCCTTGGCCCGCAGGATCTCCCCAACCTGAACGGCCTGCTGGGGCGCGGCCTGGCCCGGCACGAAGCCTTTTACGCCGCCTACCACGCCGCGGCCAAGCGGCTGGGGCAGGAGGCATAATGTGGTTGCATTCTTTGTAATGAGATGTGGCAACGGAAAGAGAAATTGGTTGTAAAAAAACCATGTCTCTTTTGGTTGCATGTATGTCTTTTTTTAAAGACGCCGGAGGAATCTGAACTCGCAAAAAGCGCAGCTCGTTTCGCATCCATCCCACAACTCTTTACGGCCAGCTTATTTGAAATCATTATTGACCTCGCATATAAAATTCTGGCACAGATAGTTTATGTCTCTTTGTGCAAAGAAATGGGAGAAGCTCGGCTGCTATGAAAAGCCGTTCTCAGGAAGCGGTGTCGAATTTTTTCCATTGGGCGTAAAGGCGGAGGCGCCATCTCCTGTGTTGCACGAGGCGGGCTATTCACCGCGGCGCCCGCATTGGAACTACCCAAATGTGTACAGCCCGTTTTGGAGGCTCTACTATGACCTGAGCCCGGGCCACAAAGTGGTCTTCTCTGACCGGGAGGTCGTCCTCGGACCTGATCGGATTGTCATCATCCCGGACCACCATTTGTTCCACACCGTCGGCACCGAGCAACGCCCAAAATTCTGGTTTTCCTTTAGCTACGAACAACGCCTGGCGCGGAGCCAGACCATCCCCATTGAACTCGATCCCGCGCGCGGCGAGTTGGAAGTGATTCGGGAATTGATCGAATTAATTTCCCGCACCCCGAACGAAAACCGCGCGCGCATTTTTCATTGCAGCATGGCCCTGCTGCAACTGACGCTCAGCCGTCCGGAGATCGAGTGGATGGAGGATCAGCCGCCGGAACTCAAGCAAGCTGTAGCGCATATCGAAGAACACTTCGCCGCGCCAATCTACAGTGCGGAACTGAGCCGGATGGTCGGCTTGAAGGAGCGCTCGCTCTCCCGCCTTTTCTGCACATGGCACGGCATTACTCCCACACAGTTCGTGTTGCAAGTGCGCATACGCGAAGCCGCGAACCGGTTGCTGCACACGCGGATGGGACTGGACGAAATCGCCGAAGCGACCGGCTTTCCCAACCGCGACTATTTTACCCGCGTTTTTACGCGGCAAACCCACCAGTCGCCGGCTCGTTTCCGGCGAAAAAACCTTCCAGAGTCCTCTCTCCAAACCAACCCAAAAACCCATTCCCACCCATGAGCATGTTCGACACCGTCGGAAAAGCCGCCAACACATCCTGCCGAAAGGAAAATACCCTACGCAAACTTGAACGCCTGAAAAAGGCGCTCCGGCATGAAGAACCCGACCGCGTGCCAATCAGTGATTTTTTCTGGGGCGGATTTATCCGGCGCTGGCGCGAGGAATTGAACCTGCCGGCCGATGCCAATCCTTATTACTATTACGATCTCGACTGGATTGCGACGGTGCCAAACATGGACCCTCACATCAAGAACTTCGAGACCCTTAAAGAAGACGCCGAGGAAGTAGTTGTGCGCACGGGGTATGAGACCGTGCTGCGCAAGCGTTTCGATCTTCCGATGCCGGAGGCGGTAAGCTGGGAAACCGACACCATCGAAAAGCTGGAGGCATTTGAATTTGACGATCCATTTGACAAACGCCGCTATTGTTCGGCAGGAGACAACCATGTCGCGGGCGTCGGCGATGGATTCCAGCGGAACTCGCCAGCGTGGATCGACACCGTGAAGTCATTGTGGCCCGACTTTCCCGTTTTCGGCAGTATCGGCGAAGCTTCGGAGTGTCTGACCAGATTGATCGGCCAGATGGAAACCTTTATGTGGATTGGCGAGTGCCCAGAACGATTGGGTGAGCAAATTTTGCGGATCGGCGACCATTACGCCAAATGCTGCCAGGCCCAGATCGAGGTTGCGAACGGCCTGCTGGACGGCATGGTTATCTGGGGTGACGTGGCATATCGCAACGGCATGTTCTTTTCGCCGGACTACTGGCGGAAGTATTTCAAGCCAACGGTGCAAAAGATGGTGGACATCTGCCACAGTAACGGCCTGCCCGTCATCTATCATGGCTGCGGCAATATCAATTTGATATTGCCCGACTTCTTTGAGATGGGCGTCGACGCCCTTAATCCGCTCGAAGCCAAGGCGGATCTCGATGCCGTTGAACTGCGCCGCAAGCACGGCCATAAGCTAGGGATCTGCGGCAACAGCAGCATGCAGGCATGGGAAAGCGGCGACCCCGAGCGCATTCGCCGCGAGGTTCTGCGCAAGCTCAATGCGGCGCGCGGCGGTGGTTACATTTTCCAATCGGACCACTCGGTGGCGAGCGACGTTTCCGGAAAGACCTACGACACCATCGTCAAGCTTGTCCGTGAGTATGGGCGCTACCCGATTGATCTCGGAGAATTCAACGAAACACTCCAAGGCGTATGATCGCAGCTAATCCCCTCCTCGGAACAGCCCTCCACGCCGTGGGCGCGATGTCTTCCTCTGCCTGTTACACTCCTCAGAAGCGGGTCAAGGGATGGTCCTGGCAGACCTATTGGTTAACCCAGGCTTCCTTTTGCTGGTTTCTGTTGCCCATCCTCGGCGCGATCTTCACGATCCCGCATTTGTGGCTGGTGCTGATCGAAGCCCCCAAAAGCGCGATGTTGAATTCCTTCCTGCTCGGCATGGCTTATGGCATCGGCGGAATGACTTTCAACTTTTCCATTCGCTACATCGGCTTTTCCTTAACCTACGCCATAGCAGTTGGCCTTTCCAGCGTGCTGGGCACGCTGATTCCTCCGCTGGTCAAAGGCTCCCTGTTGCAGACGTTCACAAAACTCGGCTCGGGGTGGGTGCTGGCTGGCATCTTGATCGGCACGGCGGGAATCGCATTCTGCGGCATCGCGGGCCAGCTTAAGGAAAAGCAGATGAACGCGGGAGGGATGAACACGGAGTTCTCGCTGGCCAAAGGGTTGCTCCTTTCCTTGGTAGCTGGCTTGCTCTCGGCCGTTTATGGTTTTTCCCTGGAAGCTGGCGAACCGATTGCCGAAGTTGCCTATCAGCATGGCGCGGGAGTGTATCGTGGCAACGTCGTCTATATTTTCGCAAATATTGGCGCGTTTGTAACCACCGCCATTTATTGCATGCGTCTCCACGTAAAACACCGGACGCTGGGGGAACTGCTTGCGTTGCCCGCCGGGCCGGAGCAGGCAAGCCTGCCCGTCAATTTTCTGATGGCTGCCCTCACCGGCATCCTCTGGTATGGCCAGTTCTTCTTCTACAACCTCGCACATGTTCGCATGGGTTCGTATAAGTTCACAAGCTGGGCGATCCACATGATCATGCTGGTGCTTTTCAGTAACATGATCGCGGTCCTTCTCCTTGAGTGGAAAGGGTGTCAGCGAAAGACACAGGCGATCATCGCCTTCGCGCTTGCGACGCTCGTGGCGGCCATTCTCGCGATGGCTTATGGAAATTATCTGGGAGGGAACCCCGCTTAATGCGAGCTTAGAGCGTTTTAAATTGAGGTGTTTACAATGATGCGAGAGCGTCGTGGGTTGATGCGCGGGCTCTTCAAGCGAAGCGGCTGTATTTTTCAATGCTACCCGAGCTTGAAAGACCGCGCACCGGCCAGCGCCGCCGAGCAGCGTGTAAACAACCAAATTTAAACCGCTCTAAGTTAACAATATTTAGAAATACACTTATGAAACGCTACGGCACCGTCATCGGGCTCCGCCCGGAGAAAATTGAAGAATACAAGAAACTCCACGCCGCTGTCTGGCCCGATGTGCTCCAGATGATCAAAGCGTGTAATATTCAAAATTACTCCATTTATCTCCGTAAATTGGACGGAGATCCCTACCTCTTCAGCTACTTTGAATACACCGGCAGTGACTTCTCCGCCGATATGGCGAAGATGGCCGCCGATCCTGTAACTCAAGAATGGTGGAGCTTCTGCATGCCCTGTCAAAACCCTCTTCCCGACCGCACGGAAGGCGAATGGTGGGCATCCATGGAGGAAGTCTTCCACCAAGATTAACGTCGCACTAACGAACAATGGACCGTTTGCAGCGGATTTTGGTGTGAGCAAGGAGCCGAGCGCAGTGACCTGTATTCGATGAATACATGCCAAGCGTGCGGCGACGCCCACGGCAAAAAATGCGCAACATGGCCTTTGTTCTTTTTTCAACAGGCTGCTAAGAGCGCAAGCTTCAGCCGAGGATCGCTTTCCAGCACCTCCGCCAGCGTGGGCCAGCCGCCTTCTTCGTGGAGGGCCTGGAAGGTGTGCAGGTAGACTGCCACGACGCCGGCTTCGTGCTTGGAAAGGAGCGTCTCCACGGCTGCGGCAAGCGCTTCCCTGGCCGGGGCGGCAGGCAGCGTCTCCACCGTGCCGTTTTCGTCGTGGGCGATGCCCAGCGCGTCGAGGAAGTCGCACAGCACCCCGGATTGCGCCCCCACCAGCCAGACCTGGAGCAAGTGGGCGGCCACGGCATCGTTCACCGGCCGGGAAAGGGAATCCTTGAGCCAGGCGAAGCGTTCTTCGCGCGGTTTGCGCTCCACGAACACCGGGCGCAGGTTGCGCTTCTTGGCCAGCGTCTCGATGGTCGCTTTGTAGAGTGGTTTCTCTTTTTCAAACAGGAAACCAAAGATTTGCCACGCGAGCGCGGCCGGCATTTGGGAAAAAATTTCGTGCGGAGCCATGGGTAAAAGGGCATTTTACGGGGTTGCGCGCCATTTGGAAACTGGTTTTTCCACGGAAGCTGGCTAGGCTCTGCGGCTTCCTGTGAAAAAAGCCCATCCCAACACGCCGCAAACGCATCCCTTGCGCCTCGGGCTCCGCGCCGCGCGCGCCAATCTCATCCCGGGGCTGATGGTGCAAGCAGCGATGGCCGCCGTGGTAGGTGCCTACTATTTTTATCCGCCGGCGCAGGTCTGGCTGGCGCGGCTGGCCTTGCTCAAGGAACGCTGGGGGTACGGGTTCGCCTGCGCCGCCGGGGTGCTGACCGGAGCGGTGCTGCCGGAACTGCTTGCGGTTGCTGTGTTCCAGCGGGGCCGGGTGGACCGGGCCAATCTGAAGAATCTCCTTTTCGCCGCATTTTATTGGGGCTCGCAGAGCGTCATAGTGGATGGCTTTTACCGCTTGCAGGCGGTGATGTTCGGCACCCATGTGGATTTGCCGACGGTGGCAAAGAAGGTGCTGGTCGATCAATTTCTTTATACGCCGTTTTATGCCATGCCGTTTGCGAGGGCCTGCTTTGCGTGGAAAAACAATGGCTTCCGCTGGAAGGGGATGCAGCGCGTCTTGACGCTCCGCTTTTACAAAGAGGCCACTTTTCCCTCGGTGGTGGCGGCTTGGGGCGTTTGGATTCCCGTGGTGTGCATGATCTACTCGCTGCCGTCGCTGCTCCAGATTCCGCTCTTCAGCCTGGCCCTCACGTTCTGGGCCATGATGCTGACGTGGATGACGCTGGAAAAGAGTTGAGAGAGGATTCGGCACGCGGCCTTCCTTCTCTCAACTCTCAACTTGCAGAGCAGTCATTCCTCCTTCTCCGGCTTGCTTTGTTCGGCGAGGGCCAGCAGGAGGTCGCTTTTGGAGATAGTGCCGATCAGTTGGCGTCCGAGGGACGTGGCGACGACGGGGAGGCGGTCGGCGTCCAGGTGCGAAAACAGGCTCAGCGCGTGGGCCAGCGAGGCCTCCGGCGTGATCGTCGGGAACGAGGAACGGAGCAGATCCCGCGCGATGACGAGATTCGCCAGTTCCCGGTTGTCCAGGTAACTCTTGATGTCGTGCAGGGAGATGGCCCCCAGGAACGCCCCCTCGGCATCCACCACGTAGAGGTTCACAAAACGGTTGCGGATGAAGCTGGACGCCACCTCCAGAAACGGCGCGGACTGCCGGAGGCACACCGGGGCCGGTTTCATCAGATCCGCCACGCGCAGGGAGGCCAGCCGGGCGTCGAAGCCTCCCTCGCTTTTGCGCCGCAACGACTCGGCGTAGATCGACTTCGGCTCCACCCCCCGGCTCACATAATGGGCCACCACGCAGGCGAGCATGAGCGGGAGGATCATCTGGTAATCGAGCGTCATCTCGAAGAGCACCAGGATCGCCATCAGCGGCGCGTGCGTCGTCGCCGCAAGCAGCGCCCCCATCCCCACCAGCGTGAACGCCCCCGTCACCAGCGGCGCGCCCGGCCACAACGGCCCCGCGGCCAGCGCAAAGAGATAGCCCATGCAAGCCCCGACAAAAAGCGTCGGCGTAAACACGCCTCCCACGGCTCCCGAACCGAACGTCACCGCCGTGGCCACCAGCTTCAGCGCCAAAATCCCCAGCAGCACATACCAGACATAGTCCCCCTGGAAAATCCCGTTCACCACGCTGTAGCCGTTGCCGCAGACCTGCGGCACGAAGACCGCCAGCGCCCCCACGGCCAGCCCCCCCACTGTCAGCCGGAGCACCCCGGGGCCAGGCATCCGCTTAAATAACCGTTCGCTGGTGCGCAACATCCAGAGGAAAAGCGGCGCGACGGCCCCCGCCAGCACCCCCAGCAACAGGTAGAGCGCAATCTCCCAGTTGGAATGGAGCTGGATGGCGGGAATCGTGATCTCATACAACGGGCTCGCTCCCAGGAGCTGGCGCACCGTCAACGTCGCCACCACCGAGGAGAAGACCAGCGGCCCAAAGCTCTCCATCGCCAGCGAGCGCAGGATGATCTCGGAGACAAAAAGCGCCCCGCCGATGGGCGCGTTGTAGGCCGATGCGATCCCGGCGGCGGCCCCGCACGCCACCAAGAGCCGCAGCCGGACGGTGGGCATCTTGCGCAGCCGCCCCACCATCGACGCGATCATCGCCGAAAGCTGCACCAGCGGCCCCTCGCGGCCGATGGAGGCCCCGGAAGCAATGGAGAAAAGCGCCGAGGCCGACTTGACCAAGCTCATGCGAAACGAGATCACCCCGTCGCCCAGCACAATCGCTTCCATATAATCCGTGGTGCTCTTGCCCCGCTTCAGGCGGCGGCCAAACGCAAGCGCCACCCCCGCCAGCGTCCCGCCCAGGGCCGGGACCAGCAACCGCTGCCACCAAGCCAGGTCACGGAAGCTCTCCACCAGGCTCCCCATGTGCCCCGTCAAAAGCCAGTGGACGCCCTGGATCAAATCGCGGAACCCCACCGACGCCAGCGCCCCCAGGAAACCGATCAGCCCCGCCCAAAAAAGCGTCGCCTGCAACGCGGTGGGCCGGATGCGTTCGGAGATCCAAACCGACAAGCGCAGCAGCGGGAGATGCCAGGAACGGGAGGCTTGCGGATCGTTGGGACTCACCATCCTGGAATCATGGCGCAAACGGGCTCGCCAGGCAATCGCAACCGCAGTTCCATTTGCCGCCTTGAGCGCCCCCATGGTATCCTCCCATAACCGCCCGGCCCATCATATGCTCATCGACACCCACGCCCACCTCGATTTCCCCGAATTTGAGGGAGAAATCGACGCCATCCTCGCCCGGGCGGAGCAGGCCGGCGTGACGCGCATCATCACCATCGGCACCGGCGTCGAGAGCAGCCGCCGCGCCGTCGAACTCGCCGAGCGCCACCCGCAGCTTTACGCCGCCGTCGGCATCCACCCCGGCGCCGCCCTGGAAGAGCCGGCCGACGCCGTCGCCGCCCTGCGCCCCCTTTGCGCCAGCCCGCGCGTAGTCGCCATCGGCGAAATCGGCCTCGACCACTACCGGTTGCCCGCCACGGGCGGCGAAGCCCTCAAAGCGGCCCAGGAAACCCTCTTCCGCCAGCAGCTCGACCTCGCCGCCGAGCACGGCCTCAACGCCGTCATCCACCAGCGGGGCGACTGCTTCGAGCCCGCCTTCCGACTCCTCGCCCCCTACCTGGGGCAAATCCGCGCCGTCTTCCACTGCTTCGGCGGCACGCCCGAAACCGCGTCCCGCGTGGTGGAAGCGGGTTGCCTTGTCTCCTTCACCGGCATCGTCACCTTCAAAAACGCCCCCCTCATGCAGGCCTGCGCCGCGGCTGTCCCCGAAGGCTCCTACATGATCGAAACCGACGCCCCCTACCTCGCCCCCGTCCCCTACCGGGGCCAACGCTGCGAGCCCGCGCACGTCCGCCAGAGCGCCGAGAAAATCGCCGCCCTGCGCGGCCAGTCCCTGGAACAGGTCGCCACCGCCACCACTGCCGCCGCGGAAGCCTTCTTTCGGCTTCCGCACTAGAGCGGTTTCGGTTTATTTTGTCGTATGCTCTTCGGCGGCGAGAGTCGCTGTGCGTCTTTTTGCGCTTGGGCTGTATTTACAAATACAGCCGCTGCGCTCAAAAAGCCCCGCATCAACCCTCGGCGCTCTCAGATCATTGCG
>SERZ01000117.1_pt1 | contig 49213 bp, 43 predicted proteins | sample 3171461 | NCBI WGS metagenome assembly SERZ01 (sample SAMN06051861, study PRJNA518727) | freshwater metagenome | biome: subpolar coniferous forest; feature: holomictic lake; material: water; isolation source: holomictic Lake 227, 6 m depth | place: Canada: near Kenora, Ontario | collected... | reverse complement strand
CCGATAATGAGTACTGCGTTCATAGGACTCCTTAGTGTGGTGAATAGGTACGGGGGTGATTTTAATTGAAGTTTCAACTATTTTCACTAGGCGACACGCTCGTGCACTTGCCATTTGTCAGCCCAAGGGGCTAGTTTTCGAACATCTGTTCGAATACCCACAGCCTCAGAAAGGCGCCCGCCGCAATGTCAGTCCCACAGGTCAATCCCGCCCACGACGTAACAATCGATGGTGCAACAACACCTATTGAGTTCACTTTTAAGGGTCGACGCTTTCGCATTCACGCAGTTTTATCCAGGTGGTGTGAAGCAGGTGGTTGGTGGAATCGCATTAGCGATGGCAAGTACAGACCTGATGATCAAGCCCGGGCACTGTGGCGTGTAGAAGCTGCACCCATTGGGGCGTTAACAACTTTTGAATTAGAACGCGATGAACTTAGCGGTCAGTGGATTATCCGTAACGTATGAGCTTTATTCATTTAAATGTTGCTAGTGCCTATTCACTCAAATACGGAACAACGCAACCTGCTGATTTAGTAGAACGCGCTGCCGAATTTGAAATGCCTGCACTGGCATTAACTGATCGCGATGGTCTAGCTGGCGCTATTCGTTTTGCCCAAAGTTGCGTTGATTTCGGTATCGCTCCCATTATCGGCGTGAACCTGGCAGTTGATATGGGTGGGACAAATAATCGCATCACATTGTTGGCACATAGCGATGGGGGATGGCGCTCGCTCTGTCGATTACTGACCAGCCTTGCAATGACTAGTGATAATCGCAACCCAGCACTGACACTTGAATTTTTACAACGTTTTAACCATTACAGCACCAACGTCTATGCCCTACACGGTCCGCAATCTATGGTCGGTTCATTGATTACCGATAATCGAATCGATGCCGCCTTTACGGCCTTTAATCACATGCGCGATTTATTTGCCGGTAATGCCATCGAATGTGTATCGCACTTAGTTGCCGGCAAAGGCCCACGTTCCACTTCTCACGCAGCTAAATCACTTATTTTTGCCCGTGACCACGATATAGATGCAGTCATCACTAATGCCGTACGAATGCGCGATCGCGCCGATGGGCCAGTAGCCGATGTTTTAGATTGTGCTCGCCAATTAGTGCCCCTACATCCGCGCCATGTTGAACGGCGCAATGCTGAAGGTTTTTTAAAATCTAGTGATGAAATGATTTCGCTAGCCGCAGAAATTGCACGGGCTGCGGGGGAGCGAACTCCGCGGCAACTACTTGCAACAACGCGTGCCTGGGCTGAACGTTGTTTGCTATCACCGCAACGCGATATTGGTTTAGGTGGAGCGCATCTACCCGAAGCCCAGGTAGTTGGCGTTGATTCAGCCCATGAAATGCGGGTATTGCTACGCACACGTAGTGAAGCTGCAATTAACTGGCGCTATAGCGATAGCGCAACAATTAAAAAAGTGCGCACACGTTTAGATGATGAACTATCAACAGTTGCAACGTTGGGTTTTGAATCATATTTTTTAACTGTTGCCGATATCTGCGACATGGCACGGAGCGCCGGTATCCGGGTAGCGGCCCGAGGCAGTGGCGCAGGTTCATTAATCTGTCACTTGCTCGGAATATCTGGTGTTGAACCATTACAACACGGTCTATTGATGGAGCGCTTTTGTTCACCGTTGCGCCGAGCATTGCCAGATATCGATATCGATGTTGAATCACATCGCCGTCTTGAAATCTACGACATGGTTTTTAAACGTTATGGAAATAGCGAGTGGGATACACCAGGAAATCAATCACGGTGTGCCACGGTTGCAATGGTTGATACATACCGGGCCCGGCATGCAATTCGTGATGCAGGTGCCGCTCTGGGCTTACCCAGCATGGAGATCGACATGTTAGCTAAATCCATGCCGCATGTGCGTGCCCGCAATATCTCTAAGACGCTGGAGAATCTGCCCGAACTTCGCTCTCTCAATATCTCTGCGCCACTGACTGCAATGACAATTGCATTAGCAGAGCGGCTCGATGCTCTGCCACGTCATTTATCGATGCACCCGTGTGCCATTGTTTTATCTGATGGGGGATTACTCGATCGCACGCCCTTGTTATCAAATGCCAGCGGTTATCCCATGGTGGTCTTTGATAAAGATGATGTCGAAGCCATTGGTTTATTAAAACTCGATGTCTTGGGTGTGCGCATGCAGTCGGCGATTTCATATGCCATAGCCGAAATAGCGCGCACCGAAGAAAAGAGCGTTGATATTGATTCAGTACCTTTAGATGACCCCGATACATATTCATTGATTCAATCCACTAATACCTTGGGTTTATTTCAAATTGAATCTCCTGGGCAGCGCGAATTAATTGGAAAGTTAGAGCCAAGAACATTTACTGATTTAATTATTGATATCTCACTCTTTCGCCCCGGCCCAGTTAAATCTGACATGATCACCCCTTTTCTTAAAGCCCGCCACGGTTGGGCAAAGGCGCAAATCATTCACCCTGATCTCTATGAAATTCTGCGCGATACCGAAGGCGTTGTTGTTTTCCATGAACAGGTTATTGAAATCATTGCAACGATGACTGGATCTTCCTTAGCTAGCGCTGACGAAAAACGGCGAGCGTTGGGGGATAAAGCTGGTCAACAAGAAGTCTGTGACTGGTTTTTTCCTGCAGCAACGGCGCGCGGTTATGAGCTAGCAATCATTAACCAAATCTGGGAAGTCTTGCGGGCCTTTGCATCCTTTGGTTTTTGCAAAGCACATGCTGCAGCTTTTGCGTTGCCTACATACCAATCAGCTTGGTTAAAAACGCATTACCCAGCAGCATTTTTAGCGGGTGTACTGACTCATGACCCTGGCATGTACCCCAAACGTTTAATCGTCGATGAAGTGCGGCAAATGGGATTAACCGTTGCACCCCTTGATATCAATGAATCTGATGCGGTGTATCGGGTTGAAGATAAGGGTCAATCAATTCGTATTGCACTTTCTACTCTTGCCAAGATTAGTGATGCTGAAATCGCATCGATTATCGCGGGCCGTCCATATATAGATCTCACTGATTTCGTACGCCGGGCCGGTTGCAGTGCACCAGTTACCGAAAGTGCAATTCTTACTGGCGCTTTCGATCGTTTGCACCCCGAAGTTAATCGCCGTGACTTGCTGTTGCATTTTTCTGATCTGCAAAAGTCTCCTAGCGCTGGCATCACTGGAGCCCAAATGAATTTAGCTTTTCCCGCCCCCGTATTAATCAGCAGTGGTTTGCCAGATATGACGCCGGCCGAAAGTGTTAAACATGAAATCGAACGGTTGGGAATGGATATGTCGGCCCACATGATTGAGTTTTATAGCGATTTCCTTAACGCAATAGGTGCGGTGCGTTCGGCAGATTTATTATCTCAACGTTCCCGCTCATCAGTTTTAGTTGCTGGAATAAAAGTTGCCATGCAAACACCGCCAGTGCGCAGCGGTAAGCGGGTTATCTTCGTAACTCTTGATGATGGATACGGTTGTAGTGATTCAACATTTTTTACCGATACCCAAGCCGACTATGCCAACACGCTTTATTCCTCATCTCTGCTACTGATTCGTGGCATTACTCGGCGCACGGGCGCACGGGGTATTTCATTGCGAGCAACAGGTGCGTGGGATCTGCGCGCGGCCTATGAAAGTTGGCGCACAAAAGAAAGTACGCTGGCAATATGAGTGAAGAGGTCAGTGCCCAAGCAACGATCCTTCATGTTGATATGGATGCATTTTTTGCATCAGTTGCCGAGCGTGATAATCCAGAGTTAAAAGGTAAGGCCGTTGTTATAGGTATGGGCGCACGCGCAGTTGTATCGGCGGCAAACTACGAAGCCCGCAAATTTGGTATTCACTCGGCAATGCCGGTGGGCCGCGCACGTCGCTTAGCACCACATGCAATTTTCTTGCCAGTTGATATGCCGCGCTATCAAGAAGTCTCAGAACATGTCATGGAAATCTTCCAAAGCTTTACGCCATGGGTAGAACCGATTTCATTAGATGAGGCTTTTTTAGATGTAACTGGTTCGCAAAAATTATTGGGAACTGGCCGCGAAATTGCTGCAGCGATTCGCAAGAAAGTAGAGGATCAAGAGGGCATCACGTGTTCAGTAGGAATTGCACCTTCTAAGTTCATTGCAAAGTTAGCTTCGGCGCACTGCAAACCAAATGGAATGTTAGAGATAACTGCCGATCGCATTCTTACTTTTTTACATCCATTACCGATTCAAGCAATGTGGGGAGTGGGGCCCAAAACCGCTGAGGTACTTGAACGGCTTGGTCTTCGCACAATTGAAGATATCGCAAAGCTACCTCGGACAACATTAATTCGCGCTTTAGGTGAAGCTAATGGCGCCTCGTTGTATGAACTGGCATGGGGGCGCGATTACCGCGATGTAACACCGGAAGAGCCCGATCGCAGTATCAGCGCCGCTGAAACTTTTGCGCAAGATTTAGATAACCCAGAAGAGATCCTTACCGAATTTTTGCGACTGACAGAACGCGCTACTGCCAGATTGCGCGACCGTGAATTATTTGCAAAGACAATAAGCATCAAAGTTCGCTTTGCTGACTTCTCAACAATTAATCGCAGCAAAACTTTGCCGCTACCAATTGACAGTACGCACGATGTATATGAGGTAGTACGCCAGCTCTACCAAGCACTTCGCATCGAAAAAGCCAGACTTCGTTTAGTGGGAGTATCACTGGAGAATTTGAGTGAAGGCGCACCTGTGCAGTTAGTGCTTGGCGAGCGCGAAATAGGGTGGCGACAAGCTGAAGGAGCTATGGATAAGGCCCGTGCGCGCTTTGGACGCGGAAGCGTGCGCCCAGCCCGCCTGATAAAGAGCAGTGAAGATGATGAGGATTAGTTTTTAAGTAGCCAGAGCGCACGTCTGTGTTCTATTGTTGGCCCATGCCTTTGTCAGATCACGAAAAGCGAATGCTTCAAGAGATGGAAGCTGCCCTCATGACTGAGGATCCACGCTTAGTTTCTGCCCTTTCCGGGGATGCTAAGCCTTTAGGTCGTAACCGCATTCTCCTTGGCCTAGCTCTTATTGTTCTCGGCATCGTTGTTCTCTTTGGCGGCCTTATTGCAAAGCTGACACCAGTTGGCGTTCTCGGTTTCATCATCGCGCTAGGTGGGGTAATCACAGCTATCTCTTCCATGGGGCGGCCGTCATTGCCCAAGGGCAAGGGTGGATCAAAGCTCGGCGCTCGCATGGAACAACGCTGGGATAAGCGCAATAACCAGTAAATAGTTCGTAAGTTTCACATCCAGGGCTCCCGAAAGGGGGCCCTTTTTCATGCTCAGAAGCGGTGGGGGCCGGTGGGGGCAAAAGGGAAAATAGTGGCGAAAGGTGGTTGAAAAAGGAGGAAAGTGGAGTAAAGTGGGGAATTAAGCGCGGAAAGTAAGCGCAGCGAACCTGGGGAAGGGGGCGCTAAAAATGTTTCTTGGCACCCACGAGCCACGTCTAGATGACAAAGGTCGCCTGATTTTGCCCGCGAAGTTTCGCGAAGAGTTAGCTGCAGGTTTAGTTATTACTAAAGGCCAGGAACGTTGTCTTTATGTTTTTCCATCACATGAGTTTTCAGTAATTACCGAAACGCTAAAACAAGCGCCAGTCACTGCGAAATCAGCACGCGATTACATGCGTGTGATGTTTGCAGGTGCACACGATGAAATTCCAGATCGCCAAGGTCGCGTAACTATTCCGCAAGGACTTCGTACATATGCAGGTCTTGAAAAAGATTGCATTGTTATTGGTGCAAATACTCGCGTTGAAATTTGGGATGCAACTTCTTGGAATGAATATCTAGCAGATCGCGAAAAGGGTTTTGCTGATGTTTCAGAGGAGGTATTCCCGGGCTTGTTCTAACTCTCTCGTTTGTGGCCACCGCCGACCTTTCGAAAATATCGGCGCCCCTTCCCCGGCGCCGCTATCAAACAGATCCGTCGGCCGGCGGTGACCAGAGATGAGAGCACTGCAGTAAAGAAGAAAGTACGAATCGCTTAATTGAAAGGGGGAAGATTTGACTAGCAATACTGCACATGTATCAGTGATGCGCGATCGCTGTATTGATTTATTGACCCCTGCAATTACCGCAGCTACACATCCAGTTGTCGTTGATGCAACCCTTGGTTTTGGCGGACACACTGAAGCCTTACTTACTAAATTTCCACATTTAACCGTCATTGGAATCGATCGCGATACTGATGCACTTGCGGCAGCAACTGCGCGCTTAGCGCCATTTTCTGATCGGCTACTGACATCACATGCAACTTTTGATGCTATTGCAGATGTAGTCGCCTCACATGGTTTTACTAAAATCGACGGCGCTTTATTTGATCTCGGTGTCTCATCGATGCAATTGGATCAAAGCGAACGTGGTTTCTCTTATTCTCAGGATGCTCCACTTGATATGCGCATGGATCGCACCCAATCTTTGACTGCGGCAGAGATTGTCAATACATATGCACCAGGGCAATTAGTAAAAATTCTGCGCACTTATGGTGAAGAAAAGTTTGCAACTCGAGTAGTTGAATCAATCGTGAAAGCTCGCGCTATTGCGCCGTTGAATTCAACCTCGCATTTAGCTGCACTGGTAAAAGATGCGATTCCTGCGGCTACGCGTCGTACAGGTGGAAATCCAGCAAAGCGTACTTTCCAAGCACTTCGTATCGAAACTAATGATGAATTAGGTGCAATTACGCGCGCGCTTCCCGCAGCTCTGAGTTTGCTCAACGTCGGCGCACGTCTAGTGGTGATGTCTTTTCAGTCTCTGGAAGATCGAATTGTTAAAGAGCTTTTCATTGCATCAACTACTTCAGGAACTCCACGCAATCTTCCTTTTGAACTTCCAGAATTTGCTGCCAAATTTTCACTTGTAGTTCGCGGAAGTGAAACACCAACTGAACAAGAACTCAACGAGAACCCACGCTCGGCATCAGTTCGTTTGCGTGCAATCGAAAGGATAGCTGCATAATGGCAATGACCGCTTTCGCTCCAGCGATTACACGTTCTCGCGAAAAGATTGTTACAAAGACGGCTGAAGTCGCACTCAAACTTGTTCCAGATGCTTCGGCTGATACACAAGAGAGTCGTAAGTATTTTGCTAAATTTGTTTCAGTAATTGGTGTTTTCACTCTTCTGTTTCTTCTTTTCATTAATACTTTATTAGCCCAAGATGCTTTTACTTTAAGCCATCTCAAAGTTGAAGCCAAGATGGTCAGTGATCAGCGCGAAGCCATTGCCCGCCAAATGGATAATCTTTCTTCACCTGAAAATCTTGCAAAAGCTGCTACTGCGCTAGGCATGAAAGCATCCGATAGCCCAACATATTTAAATCTCGATCAAGTTGTAGATACCCAGAAAGTTACAACGCATGGGTAATTTCTCTCTCACACATAATCGAATTCGAAGCCTGATATTTGTCATGGCTTTGGTTATGTTTCTATTTGGGCTGCGCTTAGTTCAAGTTCAAGCGGTGCAAGCAGGAGAGTATCGAGCACGTGCAGTAAATGAAATGGAAAATACAAAATCCTTGCCAGCACCTCGAGGAGTAATTACCGATATAAATGGCGTTGCTTTCGCACGCAGCGTTGCGGCAATCAGCATTGTTGTGGATCAAACTCAAATAACTGATCCAGCGCGAGTAGCCAATTTTGTCGCTCCAATAGTGGGATTAACTGCTGCCGAAGTTCAAGCAAGTATTTCGGGTACTCGCAAATGGAATATGGTTTTACAAAATGGGCAACCAGCCGTGTGGCGCAAACTTTCGGCAGCCCTTGCTGATTACAACGCGCCACTACCGGCAATGAGTCCACAAAGAATTATTGGGTTTTATCCAGAGCGCGGATATATTCGTGACTATCCATCAGGTTCCTTAATTGCTTCCTTAATTGGTTTCGTCAACCGCGCGGGTGTTGGCGCAACGGGACTTGAATCAAGCATGAACTCTGTAATTTCCGGGGTGGATGGTAAGTATTCATTTGCTAATGGTTACGGCGCTGAAATTCCGGGATCGCAATCTGAAATTATTCCTGCACAAAGCGGAACTTCAGTTCGTTTAACTATAGATCGCGATGTGCAGTGGGTAGCAGAGGCTGCAATTGCCCAAGCAGTTAAAGCTTCTGGGGCAATCAGCGGCACAGTGATTGTGATGAACCCTAAAACGGGTGAGATTTTGGCACATGCAACTGCACCTACATTTGATCCTAATAACACGTCAAAAGTTTCTTTAGCTGCTATGCGAAATCCTTCGGTACAAGATGTTTATGAACCAGGTTCAACGGGCAAAGTAATGACTATGTCGGCAGCGATCGAAGAAAAGAAAGTTACTCCAGATACTGTCTTTACGGTTCCTTACGCGCTTTCACGCGCAGGTTCTACATTCCGCGATCACCAAAAACATGCAACGCTGCGATTAACGACTTCAGGAATTTTGGCAGAATCAAGTAACACTGGCTCAATTCAAGTAGGTGAATTACTTTCACATGATGTTCTGTATTCATATTTAACTAAATTCGGTGTTGGAACAAAAACTGGATCTGGATTGCCTGGCGAGTCAGCTGGAATTTTGCCTAAAGTTGCGAGTTGGTCGGGCACTACAGCACCAACGGTGGCCTTTGGTCAGGGCTATTCCTTAACTGCCATGCAAGCCACAAGTATTTTTGCAACCATTGCAAATGATGGTGTGCGAGTTTCCCCAACTGTAATTGCTGGAACTAGTGATGCAAGCGGAAATTTCACTCCGGCCGCGGGACGGACAAGTCAACGCGCGATAAGTGCCGAGACTGCACAAACTATGCGATTAATGATGGAGAGTGTTGTTTCAGCAAATGGAACCGCTCCGACGGCAGCAATTCCCGGTTACCGCGTGGCCGGAAAGACTGGAACTGCAATGCGCGTAGATGATTCTTGTGGTTGCTATCGCGGATATACCGCCTCATTTATTGGTTTTGCTCCGGCAGATAAGCCAGCTTATGTAATCAGCGTGACGATTCAGGATCCAAAAGGTTTGCACTGGGGTGGAGCTCTTGGCGGGCCAGTGTTTAAGAAAGTTATGACTTTTGTTTTACAAAGCCGACACATCGCTCCAACAGGAACCACAATTGTGCCCGTTGCATTAAATGAGAAAGAACTTCTAGCTAAGAAGGTTGCCAATGCAACGGCCACTAAATAGCAACAATAAAAAACTTAATGCTTTGGCCGCCATTGTTGGCGCTGATTGTAAAGCAAGTGACATTAGTTCTATTGAAATTTCTGGGATAACGCAATCAAGTAGTGCAGTCACAACAGGAGATCTTTTCATCGCTCTGCCCGGACAAAATCACCACGGTGCTCGGTTTGCAGCCGATGCGATTTCTCGGGGAGCAGTTGCAGTTTTAACCGATGCCGAAGGCGCAGCGCAGATCAAAGGAATTCCAGTATTGATTTCCAGTAATCCGCGCCGTGCTGCAGGCATCGCAAGTGCTTGGTTTTATTCCGAACCAATGCGCGATCTGTATAGCGTGGGTGTGACTGGGACAAATGGCAAGACGACAGTTACAACGCTCTTACATCAGATCATGACAAGTGCCGGACGCGACAGCGGATTGATTGGAACTGTTGAAGTGCGAATCGGATCTGAGTCAATAGCAAGTAAGCGAACGACCCCAGAGAGTAGTGATTTACAAGCACTCTCTGCCGTTATGCGCGAGCGTCATATGCGAAATTTAGTAATGGAAGTTTCAAGCCATGCAATAACTTTAGAACGAATTCGGGGTAGCCACTTCGCTGTTGTCGGATTTACTAATCTTTCCCAGGACCATTTGGATTTTCATAAGGACATGGAAGATTATTTCCAAGCAAAAGCTAAATTATTCACTTTTGAATACGGAGATTTAGCGGTTATTAATATTGACGATACATATGGCAAGCGCTTAGCGGCACAAACTGAATTACCGGTTCTGACTGTGTCCCGGTTAGATACCAAGGCTAACTGGCACTTCAGTGCAATTACCTCAGATTATGTTGGAGCCTCAGTATCCATACGAGGCAGTGGCGGGATTTTAATTGAAGGTAAAACACAGTTACATGGCGGATTTAATTACGACAATTTATTAATGGCAGTTGCGATAGCGGTGGAAAGTGGAATTGATCCCATTGATATCGCCGCAATCCTTCCTTCGCTCACTGGGGCCGCAGGTCGGCTTGAAGCGGTTAATCTTGGGCAGAATTTCACCGCCCTTGTCGATTATGCGCATTCACCAGATGCAGTTAAAAGAGTGTTAGAAACCGCGCATGAAATTAGCGATGGAAAAGTCATTGCAGTTTTAGGCTGCGGGGGAGATCGAGACAAAACTAAGCGGACTTTAATGGGACAGGTTCTGCATGAAGGTGCCGATATCGCTATTTATACAAGTGATAATCCACGCTCGGAAAAACCTGAAGAGATTTTGGTACAGATGGTGCTCGATATTCAAGTAACGCCGCCAAATGAAGTAATTGTCGATCGAGTACAAGCAATTCAAAGTGCAGTGAATTTAGCGCAAGCTGGCGACGTGGTAATAATTTTGGGAAAGGGCCACGAAAAAGGCCAAGAAGTCGCGGGAATAGTGCATGAATTTGATGATCGAATTGAATTAGCTAAAGCAATTGAGGATAAAAAATGATCACCTTAACTGCAGGCGAAATCGCCTTATTAGTAGGTGGGCAAATTTATTGCGATAAAGATTTACTTGTATCGAAAGCGCCAGTCTTTGATTCGCGACTTGCAACACCAGGATCTTTCTTTCTAGCCCTTAAAGGCGAGAATGCCGACGGACACGAGTTTGCCGCTGATGCTTACCGTAATGGCTCGATGTTTGCTTTAACCTCACATCGCATTGATGGTCCATGCATTGTTGTAGGCGACGTCGTAGAAGCACTATCAATTATCGCAACTTTTGTTCGAAAGCGTTTAGATAAGTTAACGGTCATCGGAATCACTGGATCGCAAGGCAAGACAAGTACGAAAGATTTATTAGCTCATATGTTGGGTGCGGTTGGACCAACAGTTGCTCCGGGGGGCTCTTTTAATAATGATCTTGGCCTTCCAGTAACTTTATTGGAATGCGATGACCGAACTCGTTTTTGTATTTTAGAAATGGGCGCACGACATCAGGGTGACATTGCACGTCTGTGCTCGATTGCTGCGCCAAATATTGGTGTTGTACTTACGGTTGGAACAGCTCACATTGGAGAATTTGGTTCGCAAGCCGCAATTGCCCAAACAAAAGGGGAGTTGATCCAGTCACTTGCACCAGATGGAATCGCAATTTTAGGTTCGTATGATGAATTCACGCCAGCAATGATTAACTTGCATAAAGGAAAAACAATTATTTTCGGTGAAAAAAGCGATGTCGAAGTCCGTGCTACCGATGTTGAAATGCGCGAAGGACGCCCACATTTTGATTTAGTCACACCGGCTGGAAGAGACGCGGTTGGCATGAGACTTATTGGCGCACATCAAATTTCTAACGCGCTTGCTGTTGCCGCAGTTGGTACTGCACTTTCTTTGCCACTGGAATTAATCGCCAGCTCATTATCTACCGCTGAAATTTCAAGTAAGTGGCGTATGGAAATGCATGAGTGTGAAGATTTACTCATCATTAACGATTCCTATAACGCCAACCCAGCTTCGATGGCGGCAGCCCTTCGCACACTCGTTTTATTTGCTCAAGAACGGGGAGGAGCTGCGTGGGCATTTGTAGGAAAGATGCACGAACTCGGCGAGTCACAAGCCGAACAGAGCGCAAAAATTGGCACCCTTGCCCTTGAACTTGGTATCGATCACTTAGTTGTAGTCAATGCCCCAGAGTATGGATCTCCCGAAGGATCTATGAGCGTTCATCATCGTCCCACAATCGATTCAGCCTTGGATTTATTGGAACATTTCGCCCCTGGCGATGTAGTTTTAGTAAAAGCTTCACGTTCAGAACAATTTCAAGTTTTAGCAAGTGAACTAGAAAGATTATGGTTAGAAAAGGTGGGTGCTACAGAATGACAAGAATTTTGATTGCAGGTGCAATCGCACTGGCATTTGCCCTCTTTGGAACTAAAGGTTTAATCCACATTCTTGCTGGACGTGGTTATGGCCAAATAATCCGTGATGATGGTCCATCGACGCATAAAACTAAACATGGCACTCCTACTATGGGCGGCATTATTTTTATCTCAGCAGCCATCATTGGTTACTTAGTTGCACATCTTTTAACGAGTACGCCGATGACTACTTCCGCCCTGCTTGTGATTGGATTAGTAATTGGTTTAGGTTTTGTAGGTTTCTTAGATGATTGGCTAAAAGTTTCTAAACAAAATTCACGTGGCTTAAAAGGTCGATATAAATTATTGGCTCAGGCTGGTCTTGCTGGGGCTTTTGGTTTCTTTGGTTTACGTTTTCCCGATGAGTTTCATTTGACTCCGATTTCACAGTATCTTTCAGGAGTAAGCGAAACCACAATATTTCTTGGAACTGGGCTTGTAATCATTTTCATTATTTTGATGGTGATGTCGGCAAGTAATGGAGTAAATCTCACGGATGGTTTAGATGGTTTAGCAACCGGTGCCACCATCATGACTTTCTTAGCTTTTGTTCTAATTGGAGTTTGGGAGTTTGGTCAGAGCTGTGCGATTGGTGCTATTGCAACCACGAGCTGTTATCAAGTTCGAGACCCACTTGATTTAGCCGTTCTTGCTGCAGCATTTGCTGGCGGATGTACCGGTTTCTTGTGGTGGAATACGGCCCCAGCAAAAATAATTATGGGAGATACCGGTTCACTTGCACTGGGTGCTGCGATTGCTGGATTTGCGGCGACTTTACGCGTAGAACTTCTTCTGATTCCACTAGGTGGACTGTTTGTAATAATCACCATGTCGGTAGTTATTCAAACGCTTTATTTCAAAATCAGTGGGGGCAAGCGCGTATTTAAAATGGCGCCGCTGCATCATCACTTTGAACTTAAAGGCTGGGCCGAAATTACTGTTGTAATTCGTTTTTGGATCATCGCTGGCTTGAGTGTTGCTGGGGGAATTGGTCTCTTCTATGCCCAGTGGGTAGTTAAGTAACTCCTATGCCACTGACTCGTGCTGGCGAAAAAATCCTGATTCTTGGTGCAGGTGTGACTGGCAATTCGGTTGCTCGCGCACTTCACAAGCGAGGTGCAATAGTCACGCTAGTAGATGAAAACCCAGCTGCGGTAAGTGAATTTGAAATTGTAAAAGTTTCTGAAGTTAAACTTTCAGAATTTAATAGCGTCGTGGTTTCCCCTGGCTGGCGCCAGAATCATCCTTTGATCCAGCAAGCACTTGCCCAAGGCATCCCATTGTTGAACGAGATTGATTTAGCGTGGCATATTAAAAATGAAGTTGCGCCAAATCAGCGATGGATTGCCTTGACGGGTACTAATGGAAAAACTACAACGGTCGAAATGGCTGCAGCAATGTTACGGGCAGGTGGTTTACATGCAACCGCATGTGGCAACGTTGGAGATACCGTTATCGATGCTCTTGAGCAAAGCCACACCTTTGATGTCCTAGTTCTTGAACTCTCATCTTTCCAACTGCATTGGTGCAAAGAAGCACAGTTTGTAGCAAGTGCCATTCTCAATATTGCCGATGATCATATTGATTGGCATGGAAGTTTTGATGAATACGCTCAAAGTAAGATTTCATTACTCGATCGTTCTACTACCGCAATTCTCAATGGAGATGATTCGCAGGTGGTGCAACGAACTGCACATTGGCAGGGGCGGAAAGTGTTTTATTCCCTTGATACTCCAGCTCCTGGTGAAATAGGTTTAGTTGAGGAGTTACTTGTTGATCGTGCATTTGTGGCCGATCCTCAAGAAGCCGCCATGTTTGCCGAACTGTTAGAAGTAAAACCAACGGTTCCGCACAATGTTTCTAACGCTTTAGCAGCTGCGGCTCTAGCCCGCACCGTTGGTGTAAGTCATGAAGATATTCGAAAGGCGATACAGGGTTTTCGAACTGGCCGACACCGCCTTGAAACCATTTTAGAATCAGATTCAATTACTTGGGTTGATGATTCGAAAGCAACTAATCCCCATGCTGCGGCTGCAGCACTGATGTCCCACGAATCAGTTATCTGGATTGCTGGAGGATTAGCTAAAGGTGCACAGATGGGGGAGTTAGTAGCTAAAACTTCGCAGCGAATTAAAGCGGCAATTCTGATTGGGGCCGATCGGGATTTGATTGAAGCGGCTTTTGTTGAATTTTCCCCGCAGACTAAGCGAGTAATGATCGATCCTGGAAGCGAGTATGTAAAAGGCGGCGATTCAAATTCGTTGATGGAAAATATTGTTACGTGCGCGATCCAACTTGCAGACAAAGGTGACAGCGTCTTACTAGCACCAGCGTGCGCATCAATGGATCAATTTCTTTCATATGCCGATCGTGGTGACCGTTTTGTACTAGCTGTTAAGAAGTTGGTTACGCATGCAAACTGAGCGCCGTGAAACGATTTTTACTAAGCCCGTCAATCTCTATTACATGCTAGTAGGCAGCACGCTAACCTTGAGTATGTTGGGTTTGATTATGGTCTTCTCTGCGTCTTCAATCTATTCCCTTGAAAATAAGGGCTCCACTTATGCAATTGTTTTACGACAATTTATTTTCTTGACCATGTCAATCCCGATGGCATGGGTGCTTTCAAGGTTTTCACTTGCTCGCTGGAAACTAATTGCCCGTTTTGGCGTTTTAGCTTCTTTGGCTCTTCTTGTAATAGTTCAAGTGCCAGGTGTTGGCAAGAGTGTTAACGGTAATCACAACTGGATTAGCTTGGGTTTTGTGGATGTGCAGCCCAGCGAAGTAGCAAAGTTTTTGATGGTTCTTTGGGCAGGTTTTATTTTAGCTAAACGTGAACGCACTGGTGAGGTACAAGCCAATGTAATTAAGTTAATTGCGCCGGCATATTTATTATGTATTTTGCTCGTTCTCTATGGCAGTGATTTAGGAACGGCTTCGGTTTTCGCCTTTGTTTTAGCTGGATTGTTATGGGTATCGGGTGTGCGCTTAGGCGCATTTGCGGTCATATCAGGCATCGGCTTCTTAGGAATTGCTGGATTAATTTTGGCTGCACCATATCGAGTACAAAGATTTGCAGTTTTTCTGCATCCATTTGCCGCAGGTCAGTATAAAAGTTATGGATGGCAACCCGCGCATAGCCTTTTAGGTCTAGCTAGTGGTGGATTATTCGGTGTGGGTCTGGGTGCAAGTCGTCAAAAATGGGGAAATCTACCTGAAGCACATACAGATTTTATTTTTTCAGTCATTGGTGAAGAGTTAGGTTTGTTTGGAACTATTGCAACACTCTTACTTCTTTCAATTCTCATTTTCGCTATCTTTAAAATTGCGTTGCGCGCAAATGATCCTATGGTGCGTTATGTCAGTTGTGGAATTGGATGTTGGATTGGCATACAAACAATTCTCAATGTTGGCTCGGCAATAAGCGTGCTACCTGTAGTTGGAGTAACTTTGCCATTACTCTCATACGGAGGTTCGGCACTGATTGCTACGTATATGGGCATAGCTTTTGTCATCGGTGCTGCCCGTAGAGACCCGATTATTTATAGCGAACTCAAGAAAATTGGTATCCCATGGCTACGATAATTTTTGCCGGCGGCGGTACTGCTGGACACATTGAACCAGCCTTAGCGGTTGCTCGTGAATGGAAAAGCGCACACGCCAAAGATGACATTGTTTTTCTAGGAACAACACATGGATTAGAAAATGCAATCGTCCCTGCAGCCGGGTTTACGTTGGCACATATTCCACGTGTCAGCATTTCACGCAAGCCCTCATTAAGTTGGCTACAGATTCCATTCGATTTATTTCGATCAGTTGCAGCTGCAGGTTCAATTATTAAAAAAGCCGACTTACTCATCGGTTTCGGTGGTTATGTAAGTGCGCCGGCGTATATTGCCGCGGGTTTGCGCCGAATCCCTATCGTGATACATGAAGCAAATGCCAAACCCGGTTGGGCAAATCGCTTAGGCGCAGTATTCACAAAAAATTTAGCTGTGGCTTATGGAGTTTCTGCAGGTGCTTTCTCCAATGCCCTACTTACTGGACTTCCACTACGAAGCGATGTGGCAACCGCTCTCATTGTTGCCGAGAAAAATTGGTCCCAAGCCCGTCATGATGCAAAAGTACGGTTAGGTTTTGATAATTCTAAGCCGCTGGTTTTTGTTATGGGTGGATCTCAAGGATCAGTTGCCATTAACTCAATCATCGCCACAGCATTACCTGAGATGATGTCGCACGATATTTCGCTCTTGCACTCAGTGGGTCGACGCAATGTATTACCTCAGAGCTCTGATTCTTATCGCCCGGTCGCCTATGTAGATGCGATGGCCGATGCTTACCTAGCTAGTGATCTGATTATCGCTAGAAGTGGGGCGGTAACGTGCAGCGAATTTCGGGCTTTGGGTCGTTATGCCTTATTTGTACCGCTACCAATTGGAAATGGCGAACAGTTCTATAACGCAAGCCAACTAGTTCAGGATGGTCGTGCCACTGTAATCGCACAGAAAGATTTCACGGCTGAGTTTTTAGTTTCTCAAATTCAGAACATTTTACTTGATGCCGAAAAATCTCAATTGGAAGGCTCTACCCTTGATGCATTAGCTGCACAAAAAATTGCTGCGCTTGGAGAATTTGCGATGGGTGGCAAATAATGAAGCCAACACTTTCTTCACTTATAGGAAAGCGCGTACATTTTATTGGAATTGGCGGCGCAGGGATGAGCGGCCTTGCCAGAATTTCGCTCTCGCATGGTATTCACGTGACTGGATCAGATGCTAAAGACTCGTCGGTTGTAAAAGCTTTGCAAGCACTCGGTGCACGTATTTCAACTTCACATAATGCCGAGAATGTAGAAGGCGCAGACTTAGTTGTTTACTCAACCGCGATTTCCCAGAGTAATCCGGAATTACAACGTGCTAACGAGTTAGGTTTGATAATTCTGAATCGCGCCTCCGCACTTTCTATTTTGATGTCCGAGTCGAAAAGTATTGCGGTAGCAGGAACGCATGGAAAAACAACTACGTCATCAATGATGGCTGTGGCCCTTCAAGCCTGCGGGGCTGATCCATCTTTTGCAATCGGTGGAACTATCACCGCCTCTGGCTCCAATGCACATCGCGGTACTGGTGAAATCTTTGTTGCAGAGGCTGATGAATCTGATGGATCTTTCATTGAATATCGGCCTTTTGCGGCAATTGTTACAAACGTGGAACATGACCATGTCGATTATTTTGCTACGCCAAAAGCAGTAGAAGATGCCTTTAAAGATTTTGTTGAAACAATTAACCCTCAAGGTTTCCTCACATTTTGTGGGGATGATGCGGGTGCTCGAAAATTGGCAGCGCACGTTTCTTCATGCGAGCTGATTTCATATGGCACCGCCGACGATTGCGATTTGAAATTAGATTCCATCGAACTAGCCGCAATGGGCTCAAAAGCGCGCGCTATTTGGCGTGGGAAAACCGTTGGTTTTATTGAATTACAGGTACCTGGTCACCATAACTTGCTCAACGCTGCAGCGGTTTTGGCAACGGGACTAAATCTTGGATTTAGCGCCCCCGATTTATTAACTGGGCTTGCTACTTTCCATGGAACTGGTCGACGTTTTGAAGTGAAGGGAACTGTCCATGGAATTCGAGTGGTTGATGATTATGGCCATCACCCAACTGAGATCGATGTAACGCTGGAGGCTGCACGTCGCTTTGCCGGAGATGGACGACTTTTAGTTATTTTTCAGCCACATCGCTATTCACGCACGCAAGCTTTTTATAAGGAGTTCGCGGTTGCGCTCTCAAAAGCCGATGCGGCGTACGTGTTAGAAATATATGCAGCCAGTGAAAAAAGTATTCCAGGTGTTACCTCACGCTTAATCACTGACCTCATGACTAATGGGCAATACATTCCCAATTTTGTCGAAGTCATTGATGCCGTTATTAACTCTGCACAACCGTTGGATGTCATTATGACTTTAGGCGCCGGTGATGTCAGTTCGCTTGCACCCATCATTGTCGATGGTCTGAAACGACGTTTTGATTAAATGAAAAACAAGCGCCTCATTGCTTTAATGTCAATCCTTCTACTTGCCGTAGCTTCCTATGTTCTGGGCTGGTCCACATTGCTCACAGTGAGAAGTATTGAAGTGACTGGGACTTTGGCAAATCTGACTTCCCAAGTTTTCAAAGGGGAAAAATTAGCCCGAGTAGAACCGCGGACAGTTGTAGCTTCCTACCAAAAATATGATTTCATCGAATCAGCACAAGTCTCACGTAACTGGCTTACTGGCAAAGTCACAATTGCGATTACCGAACGCACACCAATTGCAATCTATAACGGGGCAGCTATAGATAAGCAAGGCAAAGCTTTTGTACCTCATTCGGGGGCTGAAAAAAATCTCCCACTAATTTCGGCAGCCACAACTGCCGATGCCATAACGGCCGTAAATTTCTTTAAAACTCTGCCTCCAGAAATCTCATCTCACCTGACGCTGTTAAAAATGCTCAGTGGTCAGGCTTACCAGTTGAGCATCGATCTGGGGGATAGGAAACTTCAACTTCGATGGGGCACTGCTACTGAAAACGCTCTGAAAGTAAAGGTTTATAAGGCTTTAATGGCACAACCTGAAAATGCAAAAATAAAACGTATGGATCTTTCTGCTCCCCATGCACCAATCGTTAAATAAATATTTTTTACGACACAATAAATAATTCATGTCGGTATTTGATTAAGCGCCTCGCGCACTTTACGTTCGCCTTATCGAAAAACGTTGAATTATAAGGCTCAAGTAGAGGTTTATGGTTCCCAAGGAGGATACACGTGGCTTCACCGCAGAATTATTTAGCAGTCATCAAAGTTGTTGGAATTGGTGGCGGTGGAGTTAATGCAATTAATCGAATGATTGATGTGGGACTCAAAGGTGTTGAGTTCATTGCAATTAATACTGATGCACAACATTTGTTAATGAGTGATGCTGATGTGAAATTAGATATTGGTCGAAAGACAACTCGTGGTCTGGGTGCCGGAATGGATCCTGAAAAAGGTCGCGAAGCTGCACTTGATCACGCCGATGATATTGAAGAAATTTTGCGCGGAGCGGATATGGTTTTTGTAACTGCCGGTGAAGGTGGAGGCACTGGAACTGGTGCAGCTCCAATCGTTGCAAAAATTGCAAAAGATATAGGTGCATTAACAATTGGTGTTGTAACTCGTCCATTTTCCTTTGAAGCGAAATTGCGTTCGACTCAAGCCGATATTGGAATTGAAGCTTTGCGTGAAGAAGTCGACACTCTCATTGTGATTCCAAATGATCGCTTACTTGCTATTTCAGATCGCACAATTACTTTAGCGGACGCGTTTAAGAGTGCAGATCAAGTTCTCTTATCTGGCGTGCAGGGAATTACTGAAATCATTACTCAGCCAGGTTTAATCAACTTAGACTTTGCCGATGTTAAAGCCGTTATGTCCGGCGCTGGTTCTGCACTTATGGGTATCGGATCTGCTCGTGGCGAAAATCGCGCACTTCGTGCCGCTGAACTTGCAATTTCGTCACCACTTCTTGAAGCTTCAATAGATGGCGCAATGGGCGTCCTGCTTTCAATCTCTGGCGGTTCTGATTTAGGTCTCTTTGAAGTTAACGAAGCATGCGAGCTCGTGCAATCAGCAGTGCATCCAAATGCTAAATTCATTTTTGGAACAACTATCGATGATGCGCTCGGAGATGAAGTTCGTATTACGGTAGTTGCCGCTGGTTTTGAAGGTGGCGAACCCCGCAAGGTATCAACGCCAGTTATCAATGCTGCGACGCTTGGTGGAGTAGCAGATCCCTTGCCCGCCAATGATCCAATCTCTGTAGCGCTAGAGCTCGGTGATGAGCCAACTCCGCGACGTCGAGTGACTTTCGAAGAACTCGTAGCTGAGGATGAGATCGATGTTCCAGACTTTATGAAGTAAAGGAAGTTGCCTTCTCTTTTTACCGATCGGCGCAATGGTGTAAGCCTTGCGCCTTTTGATTCATTTAATCTAGCTCTACACGTTGGTGATAGCGCCGAATTAGTTGCACAGAACCGTAAAGCTCTGGCCGCAACCACTGCGCCATTGCAGTTTATGAATCAAGTCCATGGTGATGTGATCACACAAATTTCACATATCCAAAGTGAACCAACGAGTGATGCCCTTATTACAACCCAAACGGGGATCGCCTTAGCTGTAATGGTGGCCGATTGCATTCCGCTGTTGCTCTCTTCAACCACGGTGGTAGCGGCAGTACATGTTGGGCGTCGCGGATTAATGAATAACATTGCACTAAAGACAATTGCTGCAATGAAAGCTCTAGGTGCGACAAATATTCATGGACAGCTAGGACCTTCAATTTGTGGTCGCTGCTATGAAGTGGGGCAAGAATTAGCTGATGAAGTAATTGCGCAACATCCGGCGGCAGCAGCTCTCACGCATGTGGGAACACCTGCACTAGATCTGCCTGCGGCATTGGTTGCACAATTGAAAACCAACGATGTTACGTATGAGGCAAGCTCTATATGCACGTTAGAGGACCCGAACTATTTTTCTTATCGCCGGCACAACATCACGGGCCGCACGGCTGGGGTCATTTGGTTATGAGCCGTCACAATGAAATCGCAACTAACTTAAATCTGGTCAAAGACCGAATCGCCGCGGCAGCCTTTAAATCTGGACGTAGCGTTGAAGAGATAACTTTGATTGCAGTGACCAAAACTTTTCCAGCAAGTGATGTAGAAATCTTAAAGACTTTGGGAGTTACAGATTTTGGTGAGAATAGGGATTCTGATGGCGCTGGCAAAGCCATTAACGTGAGCGGAACATGGCATTTTCAAGGCCAGATCCAAAGCAATAAATTAAAGTCAATTACTTCATGGGCCCATGTCATTCACTCACTCGATGACATGAAACATTTTGAAATCATTGAACGCGTCGCTGCGCACCCACTTGATATTTTCTGCCAAGTTTCACTCGATGGCGCCGAAGGACGTGGGGGAGTCCAGCAGGAAAAACTCTATGAATTGGCACAGGCAATTCATACCTCCAGCCACCATCATTTGGTGGGCCTTATGGCCGTTGCCCCTTTAGGGATGTCGAGCACTATCGCCTTTGAAATGCTGGCGAAAATTCATCAGTCATTTATTCGCGATTTCCCAGAAGCTAATAAATTATCGGCTGGAATGAGTGGAGATTTTGAGGAAGCAATCGCTTATGGAGCGACACATATTCGGGTCGGCAGTTCAATCCTCGGTTCGCGATAGCTGAGCAGGTACCGTTTACACATGGCTAATCCACTCAAGCGCGTCGCAAACTACTTAGGTTTGATGGACGACCCAGAATTCGATACACCAGTTTCAACTTCAGTTCCTGCCGTGCCTTCATCCAATGAAGTGCGCATTAAGCCGCGCGCAGCACGTCCAGTTTCCTCAGTTGTCACTTCAACTATTCATGAAGTAGCTCCACAACTTGATCTTCCAGTTCTAGATCGAATCGTGACACTTCATCCACGTTTTTATAATGAGGCCCGCACAATCGGTGAGCACTTCCGTTTAGGAAATCCAGTAATTATTAACTTAACTGACATGGATGAATCTGAACACAAGCGCCTAGTTGATTTTGCAAGTGGTCTTGCATTTGGTTTGCATGGAACTATTGAGCGAGTGACAAAAAAGGTTTTCCTTCTCTCACCAGCAAATGTTTCAATCGGCACTGAAGATAAATCAGCTGCTGCGCAAGCAAGTTTCTTTAACCAGAGCTGATCTTCATGCGCATAGGTACGTTGCTTGCTGACGTTCTGCAATTATTTCTTTTCGCTTTACTTGCGCGTTTAATTCTGGATTATGTGCGTATGTTTGCGCGAAACTGGCGCCCCAAGGGATTAGTTCTCATTCTTGTAGAGCTGGTGTATTCAATTACGGATAAACCCATGCGATTTGTTGGTCGCTACATTCCGCCGCTTCGTTTAGGCACAGTAAGTCTTGACCTAAGTTTTATTGTGCTCTTTTTCGGAGTCCAACTCTTAATTGGATTTGTCAGCCAGCTTTAGAAATTTTAATTTCTAGACCAAATTCTCCATCAAGAATTTCAATTGTTGAATCTTGAACCATGCTCAGCGCAAGAACTTCATCCTTGATATGGGCATCATCGGAAGCGATGGCTTGTGTGATTTCTGCTGAGGCATTCCAGGACACATTGATGCGATCTGAAATTTCGAAGCCATCACTCTTTCGTCGTTCCTGAATGAATCGAATTACCTCACGGACAAGGCCCGCAGTTAGTAACGCCGGGGTGAGCTCTAGATCCAGGGCAACGCTTTCACCCTCATGGGATGCAACCATCCATCCTGACTTAGGCACTTCAGTGACAACTAGATCTTCAAGTGAAATTTCCCAGGTACCCACAGTTGTCGTACCACTGCCACGCAACGTTTTTACTAATGCAGTTGCATCACTTGTGGCAATTGCTTTAGCAATCTCTTGAACTGCGCCACCAAATTTTGCGCCTAGCGATTTGAAGTTAGCTTTAATGGAGATATCAACTAAATCACCATCGGCATCGGCAATGTCTTGCAAGTTAATTACATTGAGTTCATCGGCAATTTGTTCACGCATTTCTACGGGCAATGCCGACCAACCGCTAGCTGCAATAAGCGCGCGTCCTAAAGGTTGGCGAATTTTGATTCCAGATTCTGCACGTGATGCACGACCGAGTTCAACGATTCGACGAGTAAGCGCAACTTGTTCACCCAGTGTGCGGTTCATTGCCGCAGAATTAGCAACTGGGAAATCAGACAGATGTACAGATGCAACTGCCGTTGCATCGGCTGGAATAACTAACTCTTGCCACACTTGTTCGGTGATAAATGGAACCATAGGCGAAAGTAATTGAGTGAGCGTTACTAAGCATTCATGCAAAGTTGCTAAAGCGCTTACATCGCCATCCCAGAATCTGCGGCGAGAACGACGCACGTACCAGTTAGAAAGATCATCAATGAAGCGAGCTAGCGCACGACCAGCTACTTGTGAATCGAAATCAGTGAGCGCTGCGTCGACTTCTTCAATCAGTAGGTTTAATTCAGAGATGATCCAGCGGTCCATGAGTGGGCGATCGGCAAGTTGTGGACTCTGACTTAATTCGAAATTTGACGCATGTGCATAGAGAGCGTGGAATGAGACGGTATTCCAATACGTCAATAAAGTTTTGCGTACAACTTCATTAATTGCTTCGTGACCTACGCGGCGTGCAGCCCATGGAGAACCCGCAGCCAACATGTACCAACGCACAGCATCAGCCCCGTGCTGATCCATCAGCGCCATTGGCTCTAACACATTGCCCAAGTGCTTACTCATTTTGCGGCCATCTTTATCCAAAATATGTCCAAGGCAGAGCACGGTTTTGTACGAGGATTTATCAAATACCAAAGTTCCAATAGTCATTAATGTGTAGAACCAACCGCGAGTCTGGTCGATAGCTTCGCAGATGAAGTCGGCTGGGTAAGACTCTTTAAATTTTTCTACCGAACCCTCTTTATGCGGATAGCCCCATTGAGCAAAAGGCATTGCGCCAGAGTCATACCAACAGTCAATTACTTCTGGAACACGGACCATTGTTGAGTCACACTCCTTGCACGGAAAAGTGATGTCATCAACGAAGGGACGATGGGGATCAAGGTTTGAAAGTTCCTTGCCGGCTAATTGACCTAATTCAGCTAATGAATCTATGCAGATTTCATGTTTGTTGTCGCAATGCCAAATTGGAAGCGGGGTTCCCCAAAAGCGATTTCGAGATAAAGCCCAATCGATATTGTTATTGAGCCAATCACCGTAGCGGCCTTCTTTAATAGTTTCTGGATGCCAATCCGTTGCCGCATTTTCACGTAGCAATGCATCTTTAATGGAAGTAGTGCGGATGTACCACGATGGTTGTGCGTAATACATCAAAGGGGTGTGGCATCGCCAGCAATGCGGATAGGTGTGTTCGTACGGTTGATGCTTGTATAAAACTCCACGAGCTTTCAACTCCTTAACCAGAGTTTTATCGGCTTCTTTAAAAAACATTCCTCCTACAACTGGAACATCGGCTAAGAAATGACCATCAGGTGCAATTGGATTCACTACCGGCAATCCATATGCACGGCACACTTGTAAGTCATCGGCACCAAATGCGGGGGATTGGTGAACTAATCCAGTTCCATCTTCAGTTGTGACATAGGTGGCTAAAACTACGAAATGTGAATCAGGGATTTCTACAAAATCGAAGGGAGGCTTATAAGTGATTCGCTCTAAATCCTTGCCCAACATTTTCTTAAGGATTTTCTTTTCGCCCTTCACGCTTTCAATAAGGGCTTCGGCTACAACCAATACTTCTGAAACTTCATCCACGGTTACTTCAACGGCCACATAATCAACATCTGGGTGCACAGCAATGGCGGTATTAGAAACTAAAGTCCATGGTGTTGTAGTCCAAACAAGCAGTGAAGCGTTCAGTGAAACTAAATCACCTGAAGTAACGGGGAAGCGGACATAGACGGATGGGTCAACAACGCTTTCGTAACCTTGAGCTAACTCGTGATCTGAAAGCCCAGTTCCGCATCGAGGGCAATATGGTGCAACGCGGTGATCTTGTACGAGTAAACCCTTTTTCCAAATCTCTTTAAGTGACCACCACACACTTTCAACATATTCAGGCGACATAGTCCAATAGGCCTGATCGAAATCCACCCAAAAACCCATGCGGTCAGTCATGTCGGTAAATGCGCTGACGTGACGTTGAACTGATTGGCGACACTTGTCGTTGAAAGCTGCGATTCCATATTTCTCGATATCGCCTTTACCCGCAAAACCTAATTCTTTTTCAACGGCAATTTCAACGGGCAAACCATGACAATCCCAACCAGCTTTGCGGATTACATGTTTACCTTTCATCGTGTGAAAACGAGGAAAGACATCTTTAAATACACGGGCTTCAATGTGGTGAGTTCCCGGCATTCCATTTGCAGTTGGTGGACCTTCATAAAACATCCATGCCGGTGCGCCTTCTCGGGCCGATACGGTTTTTTCAAAAATTTGGTTATCGCGCCAGAATTTTAAAATCTCATGTTCGACGGCAGGTAGATCTACCGCTGCAGCAATTGCGCGAAATGACATAAAAAATCCTCCACGAGTAAGTCCTACCTCTGGAGGGACGTGACCTGCTGGCGCAGATCTCGCGGTACCACCCGCCTTGCGTGAAATTCACGCCACTTGTAACCCTTGCAGTTGGTTCTAGATGAGTGTGCACTCATTTCTTCCAACAAGCTCGTGAGGTGATGGCCCCGTCAACGCCTAATTGTGCAAGGGCTCAATCGTATCGTCTAAGTAGAGGAAAAATCGCCGTGGCGTAATTGGTAACGGCCCCCTATTGGCAATAAGGTTCGCGACATGCCTAAGAAGCCCGTCAAAAAAGCTGCAGCCACAAAGGCTCCTGCAAAAAAGGCTGTAGTCAAAAAGGCTCCTGCAAAAAAGGCGCCGGCCAAGAAAGCGGTAGTAAAAAAAGCTCCGGCAAAGAAATCTGTAGCCACAAAGGCTCCTGCTAAAAAGGCAGCTATTAAGAAGGCTACGGTAAAAAGCATTCCAGTTAAAAAAGCTCCAGGTAAGCCATTCCCATCCAAAACAACTTTGACCGTTGACGAGAAATCCCAAACGGTTTCGGTCTCCACTATCACTGCTCCAGTTGCCGCGCCAATCGTTGAAGAACGCCGACTGGTGATGCCACCACCACCACGCCCTACAAAAAGTGGAAAAAAAGTTGCTCCTCTTAAGCCAATCAAAGTTGCACCGACACCAATTGTTGTCAGCGACTCTGAATCACCGTGGACTGCGGCAGAATTAAAAAGTATTCGCACCGAGATTTCAAAAGAACTAGATCGCCTGCGAGTAGAGCTTGCAAAAGTTGAAGTCGAAATGGATTCATTGATTCAAGAATCTGGCGAAGGTGCTGGTGATGACCAGGCCGATGCTGGAACAAAAACTTTTGAACGCGAACATGAAATGTCCCTCGTCATAAATGCACGTGACATGGTGTTACAAACCGAGCGTGCCCTTGATCGAATTGATTCAAAGACCTACGGAAACTGCGAAGAATGCGGAAGTGCAATTGGAAAGGCTCGCTTACAGGTATTTCCTCGAGCCACTTTGTGCATGCTCTGCAAGCAGAAGGAAGAACGGCGCTAACAGTGCGCGTATGGCGCACACTCTTAGGTGTTGCCCTGTTGGTTTGGATCACCGATGTAGCCACGAAGATTTGGGCAGTTAACTCATTGTCACATCGTGGCTCAGTCAAAATTATTGGTTCCTTCTTTCAGCTCAACTTTGTTCGCAATTCTGGTGCTGCATTTTCATTTGCACCGGGTGCGACGCTTTTTCTCTCAATCTTTGGAATAGTAATTCTGCTCGGCATTGCTTATTACGCAGTTTCGCTCACCTCGAAAGGGTGGGCGCTGGTTTTAGGGCTGGTGATGGGTGGAATCTTGGGCAACCTCACTGATCGAATTTTTCGTGAGCCTGGATTATTGCGCGGCCATGTCATCGATTGGTTGCAGCTTCCGCACTGGCCTATTTTCAATATCGCCGATTCTGCCATCGTAATTGCAGCAGTAATATCAATGGTACTTTCAGCAAGAAATATTTCACCTATTACTAAAAATGAGTTGATATGAGCGAACGTGAACAACGTACTTTGTCAGTGCCAGAAGGCGTGGCCGGCGAACGTATTGATAGCGCGCTCACACGTGTACTTGGTCTTTCACGTACGGCCGTAGTTAAGTTGCTTGATGACGGCGATATAACAACTTCGGGCAAAGCAATGAGTAAATCCGATCGAGTAGCCGCCAATCAAATTATTGAAGTTTTAATGCCAGCCCCTATTAATCAAGATCCAATTCCGTTGACACCACTAGAGGGTCTAACAATTGTTTACGATGATGATGCCATTGTTGTAATAGATAAACCTGTGGGATGTGCTGCGCACCCAAGCCCTGGATGGATGGGACCCACCGTTGTTGGCGCGCTTATGGCAGCCGGATATTCAATCTCTACAAGCGGTGCAGCCGAACGCCAAGGAATTGTTCATCGATTAGATGTTGGAACTAGCGGATTGATGATTGTTGCCAAGAGCGATCGCGCATTCACTGTCCTCAAAGATGCTTTTAGAAATCGGACTGTTGACAAGGTTTATCATGCATTAATTCAAGGTCACATGGATCCGACTAATGGAACCATCGATGCACCTATTGATCGACACCCAAAAGAGGATCATCGTTTTGCTGTTGTTGCTACAGGTAAAGATTCCATAACTCATTATGAGGTTATCGAGTTTTATCGTGGTGTATCACTTGTAAAAGTAGAGTTAGAAACTGGTCGCACACATCAAATACGTGTGCATTTCTCAGCGCTCAATCATCCGTTAGTTGGCGACACAACGTATGGCGCAGATCCGGTTCTAGCGAAATCCCTTGAGATGCGACGCCCGTGGCTGCATGCCAAAGAGCTCGCCTTCGCGCATCCCATAACTGGCCAGGCCATGAGATTTACCTCGGAGTACCCAGCCGATCTCACACGCTCATTGGCGTTGCTATCTGATGCAGTTCTGCCTTAAGCAATAATCTACGTCCACCATGTCTGAGAAAAACTTCGTACACCTTCACGTTCACACCGAGTATTCGATGCTCGATGGCGCAGCGCGGGTTCCAGATTTAATGGCCGAGGTTGCACGCCAAGAAATGCCAGCTATTGCAATGACCGATCATGGAAATGTTTTCGGAGCGTATGAATTTTATAAGCAAGCTAAAAAAGTTGGCGTTAAACCAATTATTGGAATTGAAGCCTATGTCGCACCTGAATCACGTTTTGATAAAAAGCGTGTGCAATGGGCAAGCGGTGGTGAAGACGACGTCTCTGGTGGTGGCGCATATACACACATGACGATCATGGCTGAAAATAATGTTGGTCTTGGAAATCTTTTTCGCCTCTCATCCCTTGCCTCACTTGAAGGTTATTATTACAAACCGCGAATGGATCGCGAACTTTTATCCAAGTATGCAACTGGATTAATCGCAACAACGGGTTGCCCGGGCGGCGAAATTCAAACTCGTTTGCGCATGGGGGCATACAAAGAAGCCATTAAGGCAGCAAGTGATTACCGCGATATTTTTGGCGAAGGCAATTTCTATCTTGAAGTAATGGACCATGGAATCGAGATTGAAAGCCGAGTCAAGAGTGATCTACTCAAGCTAGGCAAAGAACTTGGTTTACCGTTGCTGGCAACAAATGATCTTCACTACACATTGCAATCAGATGCTGGTGCACATGAAGCGTTACTGTGCGTTCAGTCTGGTTCGACGCTAGCTGATCCTAAGCGCTTCAAGTTTGATAACGATTCTTTCTACGTAAAAACCGCGGCCCAAATGCGCGAACTATTCAAAGAGATTCCTGAAAGCTGCGATAACACCTTGCTCATTGCCCAACGCTGCGATGTAACAATGCGTGAAGGTGAAAATTTGTTGCCACAATTCACAGTACCAGTCGGTGAGACTGAAGATTCATGGCTAAAAAAAGAAGCCATCACCGGAATGAAAAACCGTTTAGGTGCAAAACTCACCCCAGCACATGAAGCCCGATTGGAATATGAACTGGGCGTAATGGAAAAGATGGGCTTTCCGGGTTACTTCCTTGTAGTTGCCGACTTAGTTGGACATGCAAAAAAAGTTGGAATTCGTGTTGGTCCAGGCCGTGGTTCAGCCGCCGGTTCCCTTGTTGCATATTCACTTGGCATTACTGGTCTTGATCCACTCGAACATGGTTTGTTGTTTGAGCGCTTCTTAAATCCAGAACGTATTTCAATGCCCGATATTGATCTAGATTTCGACGAACGCCGTCGCAGCGAAATGATTCGTTATGCCACCAATAAATATGGTGAAGACCGAGTCGCGCAGATCATTACTTACGGAACTATTAAATCTAAACAAGCCATCAAGGATTCAACACGAGTACTCGGTTATCCATACGTTATTGGTGAAAAACTTACTAAGGCATTACCACCATCAGTAATGGGTAAAGACATTTCTTTAGGGGGAGTCTTTGATCCAAAAGATGATCGATACGGTGAAGCGGGAGAATTTCGCTCACTGTATGAATCTGATCCTGATTCAAAGCGGGTAGTAGATACTGCGCGAGGATTGGAAGGCCTCAAGCGTCAATGGGGTGTTCACGCTGCCGGTGTAATTCTTTCGCGTGAACCGTTGTTGGATGTAATTCCAATCCATAGACGTGAAGCCGACGGCGCAATCATTACCCAGTTTGATATGGGAGCTTGTGAATCAATTGGCCTACTCAAGATGGACTTTTTGGGCCTTCGAAACCTTTCCGTTCTAGATGATGCACTTATTAATATCAAGGAAAATCAAGGCATTGAAGTTGTGCTTGAAGATTTAACCCTTGACGATAAAAAAACTTATGAACTCCTATCGCGCGGTGACACATTAGGCGTATTCCAACTCGATGGTGGGCCTATGCGCGCACTGCTGAAGTCAATGTCGCCCGACTCTTTCGAAGATATTTCAGCGGTTATCGCGCTTTATCGTCCGGGACCAATGGGTGAAAATGCTCATAATAACTATGCCGATCGAAAAAATAATCGTAAACCGGTCGAACCAATTCACCCAGAATTATCTGAACCTTTGCAGGAAATTTTGGGCGATACGTATGGACTCATTGTTTACCAAGAGCAGGTAATGGCAATTGCACAAAAAGTTGCCGGTTTCTCCCTTGGCCGCGCAGATCTACTGCGTAAAGCTATGGGTAAGAAAAATAAAGATATTTTGGACAAGGAATACATTCCTTTCGAGGCTGGCATGCAAGCAAATGGATTTTCAACTGCAGCAATAAAGCGCCTCTGGGATGTTTTGATTCCATTCTCAGATTACGCATTCAACCGTGCGCACTCTGCAGGTTATGGCGTGGTCTCTTATTGGACGGCATATCTAAAAGCTAACTATCCAACGGAGTACATGGCAGCGTTGCTAACAAGTGTTCGCGATGACAAAGATAAATCAGCCTTGTATTTGAGTGAGTGTCGCCGCATGGGTATTAAGGTTTTGCCACCAGATGTCAATGAGTCCAATGGTGAATACACCCCGCGGGAAAAAGATATCCGTTTTGGATTAGCGGCAATCCGAAATGTTGGCGAAGGTGTTGTTGCTTCCATTAAAGCTTCACGCGAAAATAAGGGTCGTTTCACTTCTTTTGGTGATTTCTTAGCCAAAGTAGATGCGCAAGTGTGCAATAAGAAAACAATTGAATCCCTGATTAAAGCTGGAGCATTTGGTTCACTCGGCGCAACGCGTAAAGGTTTGGTGGCTATCCATTTAGAAGCAATTGACTCGGTCATTGAAAGTAAGCGGGCTGAAGCCATTGGCCAATTTGATCTTTTTGGTGGCGAGTCAGTTACCGAACTCTCTGGTTTGGATATTGAAATCCCAGCAGGTGAGTGGGATAAATCAATGCTGCTCAGTTATGAGCGCGAAATGTTAGGCCTATATGTATCGGATCATCCACTGCTTGGTGTCGAACATGTCTTGCGTGCAAACACGGATATGTCCATCAGTGAATTAGTTGATGAAGGTGCTTCGCATGAATCAATTGTCACAATCGGTGGTTTAATCACAAGTGTTACACGCAAAGTTTCCAGACAGGGCGCATCGTGGGCAGTAGTCACCGTTGAAGATCTTGAAGGTTCCCTTGAAGTTCTATTTTTCTCTAATACCTACAACCAATACTCAATGTCACTGACTGAAGATCGCATTGTCACAGTGAGAGGTCGAGTAGATCGTCGCGAAGAGAATTTGCGCTTCACCGCTCTTGAAATGTCGATGCCTGACATTTCTGCCGGCCCAACTGGACCGCTAGTTATTTCCTTGCCAATGTCGCAGTGCACACCGCCAGTTGTTGATCGGATTAAAGAGATTTTGAGATCGCACCCAGGAAAACGTGAAGTTCATCTTTCACTTGGTGAAAACGGAAGCAATACCGTGATGAAAATTGATGCATCCGTCACAGCATCACCATCGTTGAGCGCAGATCTTAAATCTATTCTTGGCCCCAACTGCCTCGTATAAATTTACGCACCCCACGCTAGAGCCAACCGTTACAATTTGACGGTGATTCGCACAGTGGACCTTCGTGGACAGGTAATGTCAAAAGCTCAGTACAGCGCCGAGCTTCCGCGTGCCGTTTTGGACATTGATGCAGCGATGAAATTAATCGAACCAATTCTGCACCGAGTAAAAACAGGTGACGAGACTGAACTGATCAAGTTAGCTCAAGAATTCGATGGTGTGGCACCGCACTCAATTCGTGTTCCGCAGAGCGCAATTTCTGCCGCGCTCAATACGTTGGACCCAAAAGTTCGAGCAGCTTTAGAGCTTTCAATCGAGCGCGTTAGAAAAGTGCATACCGATCAAATTCGAAGTGATAAAACCACGACTGTCGTAGAGGGTGGAACCGTTACTGAAAAATGGATTCCAGTAGATCGAGTTGGCCTTTATGTTCCTGGCGGTCAGGCGGTTTATCCCAGTAGTGTGATTATGAATGTTGTTCCGGCGCAAATTGCGAAAGTTTCATCTATCGCCGTTGCATCCCCACCACAAAAAGATTTTGGCGGCTTACCTCACCCAACAATTCTTGCCGCTTGTGCACTTCTTGGCATCACTGAAGTTTTTGCGGTTGGGGGAGCCCAAGCTATTGCACTATTTGCTTACGGTATGAATGGCGTGTGCGAGAAATGTGATCTTGTTACGGGTCCTGGAAATATTTATGTAGCTGCTGCCAAGCGCGCATTACGCGGAGTAATCGGAATTGATTCTGAAGCTGGGCCGACAGAGATCGCGATTCTGGCCGATTCTTCTGCAATCGCCGCCGATGTTGCCGCTGATTTAATCAGCCAAGCTGAGCACGATGTAATGGCCGCCGCAGTTTTAGTTACTGACTCTATAGAACTCTTGCAAGGAGTTAATGCCGAACTAAAAATACGTGTAGCCGCTACTAAGCATTCAGATCGCATTACAAGTGCGCTGACTTCAATTCAATCTGCGATTGTGCTCGTCGATGATATGTCGCAAGGAATTGACGTTGTTAATGCTTATGCTGCCGAGCACTTGGAAATTCAGACTAAAAATTCACGACACGATGCAGCCAAAATTCGTAATGCAGGCGCAGTCTTTATCGGCCGATTTTCACCTGTTTCACTTGGTGATTACTCTGCGGGTTCAAACCATGTACTGCCAACAGGCGGTTGTGCTTGTCATTCCAGCGGCCTATCCGTGCAAACTTTTTTGCGCGGATTACATTTCATTGAATACAGTCAAAGCGCTTTCAGCGATTTAGTTCCAACAGTAGTTACGCTGGCAAATTCTGAGGATTTGCCTGCACACGGTGAAGCAATGACGGCGCGATTGGAAAATCTTTAAATGACTTGGCCACAGTGGTTACCGCTGCGCCCGGAGTTAGAACCACTCACTCCCTATGGTGCACCACAAGTTCCGGCGCAGGCTTCCCTTAACACAAATGAAAATCCATATTCACCGTCACCTGCACTTCAAAGGGCTATTGCTGATGCTGTTTTGAGACAAGCCGCTCAACTTAATCGTTATCCCGATCGCGATGCAACAAAACTTCGCTCACAATTATCTGAGTACATCAATGGTTTGAGTTCTACTTCTTTTGGCGCAGAAAATATTTGGGCGGCCAATGGAAGTAATGAGATCATTCAATCCATTTTCTTAGCTTTTGGAAGTGGCGTGGCTCTGGGTTTCACACCTTCATATTCAATGCACCCACTTATCGCTAAAGTCACTGGTACTGCGTGGATAGATGGTGTACGAAATGCAGATTTCTCGCTCAATGTAAATGATGCACAAGCACAAATTAAGCAACATAAACCGGTTTTAACTTTCATTACTACCCCAAATAATCCAACTGGGGGATCGATTGCAATTTCCGACATCCAACTTCTAGCCGATGCAACGGCAACGGTTGGTGGTTTGTTAGTTGTTGATGAGGCTTACGCAGAATTTTCTCAGGAAGTATCGGCAGTTACTTTGATTAAAGATAATCCGCATGTTCTTGTAATCCGTACCATGAGTAAAGCTTTTGCTTTTGCTGGTGCACGAGTGGGTTATTTAGTCAGCGATATTGCAGTAAAAGATGCGATGTTAGTAGTCCGTCTGCCATATCACCTCAGTGCGCTGACGCAAGCAGCGGCATCAGTAGCGATTGATTTCAAAGATGAACTACTTGGCACGGTCACGACTCTTGTAGCTGCCAGAGTTTCCTTGGAAGAGAAGTTACATGAATTAGGCTTAACGACGATTTCCAGCAGCGCAAACTTCATCTTATTTACTGGATTTAACGCTCCAGCCCCTAAACTTTGGAGTGAACTTCTGAGCAAGGGCGTACTAATCAGAGACGTTGGAATTCCTGGATACCTGCGCGTGACAATCGGCAATGAGGCCGAAAATAAAATGTTTATTACTGCTTTAAAAGAACTTATCTAAGGAGATCACTATGAGAAACGCACGAGTCGAACGAGCAACTAAAGAATCACATGTTCTAGTTGAACTCAATTTAGACGGTCAAGGCGTAATCGATGTTTCAACAGGTGTTCCTTTTTTCGACCATATGATGTCGCAACTAGGTAAGCATTCCGGCTTTGACTTAACCGTCAAAACTACGGGAGATATCGATGTTGACTCACACCACAGCGTGGAAGATACGTCACTAGCATTTGGACAAGCCTTGCGCGAAGCTTTGGGTGATAAAGCTGGAATTCGCCGCTTTGGAGATTCCATGGTTCCACTGGATGAAGTTTTAGTTCAAGCGGCCGTTGATCTTTCTGGTCGACCATATTTAGTGCACCGTCAACCCGAAATTGTCGAACTTATTGGCACCTTCGATACAACTCTAGGTAAGCACATTTGGGAATCGATCGTTGCTGAAGCACATATTGCTTTGCACATTCGCGTACTTGAAGGTCGAAATGCGCACCATGTCTTTGAAGCACAGTTCAAAGCGGTAGCGCGAGCTTTACGTGATGCAGTTTCATTGGATGGCAGAGTCGCAGGTATCCCATCAACTAAAGGTTCTCTTTGATCGCAATTCTTGATTATGGATCTGGCAATTTACGATCAGCCGAACGTGCATTTGCAACTGCGGGCCAGGAAGTAATTGTCACTTCCGATCGCGCGCTGGCGTTAGAAGCGCAAGGCTTAGTTGTTCCAGGAGTAGGTGCATTTGCGGCATGTATGGCGGGTCTGAGTAAAGTAAATGGCAGCGAAATTATTAGAGAGAGAATTGCACTTGAACGCCCAGTTTTAGGAATCTGTATTGGAATGCAAATCTTGTTTAGTCAAGGAAGTGAGCAATCAGAAAATGGAATCCACGCTGGCGTAGGAATTTGGGAAGGTGAAGTTTCGAAAATTGCCGCACCGATTTTGCCGCACATGGGGTGGAACACAGTTGAGGCACATGCGCAATCTGCACTTTTTAGAGGGGTAGAAGAGGAATCGTTTTACTTTGTCCATTCGTATGCAGCTAAGTCAGCTGTTGGAAAATTAAGTAGTTGGACGACTTACGGTGAACCTTTTATTTCTGCAGTAGAAGATGGTTATGTAACTGCTACTCAATTCCACCCAGAAAAATCTGGTGATGCAGGGTTACAACTGATCAAGAATTGGGTTAACGCATTATGAGTTATTTAGAACTTCTTCCAGCCGTTGATGTCAAAGATGGCAGAGCCGTGCGCCTGGTTCAAGGCGAACTTTCCAAAGAGAGTATTTACGGTGCACCACTTGAAGTTGCCCTTGAATTTCAAAATGCAGGGGCGGAATGGTTGCACCTTGTCGATCTTGATGCCGCTTTCGGTCGTGGAAGTAATGCCGAGTTATTAGCTGAAGTAGTGCGTGCTCTCGATATTAAAGTCGAATTATCAGGCGGAATCCGCGACGACGAAACTCTAACTCGCGCACTTGCAACGGGATGTCATCGTGTGAATTTAGGAACCGCAGCCCTTGAAGATCCGGAATGGACTGCACGAGTAATTGGCACGTATGGAGATCGTATTGCTGTTGGTTTGGATGTTCGCGGTCATGTATTGGCGGCACGAGGCTGGACTAAAGAAGGTGGCGATTTATTTGAAACCCTCTCACGTTTAGATAAAGATGGTTGTGCACGTTACGTGGTAACTGATGTGACAAAAGATGGCACTTTAGCTGGACCGAATTTAGAATTACTTAAATCAGTGTGCGCTGCGACTAATAAGCCGGTAGTTGCTAGTGGTGGAATTTCATCCCTTGCAGATATACAAGCTTTAGTTGATCTTCATTCTGCAGGTGTAGAAGGTGCAATCGTTGGTAAAGCTTTATATGCAGGTGCTTTCACTTTGCCACAAGCATTGGAGTTAACAGGGCGATGACACTTTCGGTTCGCATAATTCCTTGCCTAGATGTCACCGATGGCCGTGTAGTAAAAGGCGTTAACTTTACAAATTTAGTTGATGCCGGTGATCCAGTTGAGATGGCCGCCCTTTACGGAATCGAAGGGGCCGATGAATTAACATTTTTAGATATTTCGGCAAGTGTCGCAGGTCGAGAAACCACGTTAGATGTTGTTCGTCGAACTGCCGAGCAAGTATTTATTCCGCTCACAGTTGGTGGTGGAATTCGTACTGTTGAAGATGTGGATCGTTTATTGCGAGCCGGAGCCGATAAAGTTTCAGTCAATACTGCGGCAATTGCTCGACCCGAGTTGATTGCCGAAATTGCCGATAAATTTGGTTCCCAAGTTTTAGTTTTATCTGTAGATGCACGTCGTGCTCGAACAGAATCTGGATTTGAAGTCACCACACATGGTGGTCGTGAGAGTGCCAATCTCGATGCTCTCACTTGGATTGATCGAGCTTGCGCACTTGGCGTGGGTGAAATTTTATTGAACTCCATGGATGCTGATGGAACACGGGCAGGTTATGACTTAGGAATGATCAGCGCGGTCAGGGCAGTTACTAAAACCCCATTAATTGCCAGCGGTGGAGCGGGCACGTTAGCTGATTTTGCTGCAGCCCTTGATGCTGGCGCCGATGCTTTACTGGCTGCGAGTGTCTTTCATTTCGGTATGCATCGAATTGGCGACGTGAAGTCATACCTGGATGCCAATAATTATCCGGTGCGCACCGTCGCCAACAAGTAGGGCAGAATTAGCACATGAGCGCTCTCGATCCAGCCATTGAATCTTTGCTCAAAGATCCAGAAGCGTTGATCCCTGCAATTGCGCAAGATGCCACTACGAAAGCAGTTTTAATGTTGGCTTACATGAACGCAGATTCACTTGCGCTGACTTTGGCTACCGGCAAAGCAACGTACTGGTCGCGATCTCGCAATGAACTGTGGGTAAAAGGGGCAACATCAGGGCATTATCAAGAAGTTCAATCAGTGGCACTCGATTGTGACGGTGACGCTTTGCTCATTACCGTTAACCAAATTGGCGCAGCATGTCATACCGGAGAAACTACCTGTTTCCATGCGCCATTGGCCCTTGGATAAGAAAATGAATCTAGAAGAGTTCCGGGCATACGCCAAAGTTTCTAACGTGATTCCAGTTTCACGACGTTTACTGGCCGATGGCGAAACTCCCTTAGGTGTATATAAAAAATTAGCTAAAGATGCGCCCAACACATTTCTTTTGGAATCAGCTGAACATGGCGGCGCTTGGTCACGCTATTCATTTATAGGTGTGAGAAGTGAAGCGACGTTAAGTGAAAAAGATGGAAAGGCATACTGGCAAGGGACTGCACCTGCTGGTGCACCGACTGGAATAGATCCACTTGAAGCACTACGACTTTCGGCCGCACATTTGAAGTCACCAGTTATTAAAGGTTTACCTCCACTGACTGGGGGACTTGTAGGTTTTATGGGTTACGACGTAGTGCGTCGTCTTGAGAAACTTCCCAATCTGGCCAATAAGGATCTGCCGCTGCCCGAATTAAGTTTCATGTTGACAAGTGATTTAGCGGTTGTAGATCACAGCGACGGCACAATAACTTTAATTGCCAATGCAATAAATTGGGATGGCAGCGATGATCGCATAGATGAAGCATTTATATTGTGTAATGAACGCCTTGATCGGATGCAACAAGATTTAGCTTCGTCTTTACCGGGCGATGTTGCTCAAATAGATACACACTCTGCACCAGAATTTTCGGCAAACATGACACCTGAGGAATTTAAGGTAAAAATTGCCCAAGCTAAAGAAGAGATTGTGGCGGGTGAAGCCTTTCAAATAGTTCTTTCGCAGCGTTTTTCCATGCCCTGCACCGCAGATGCAATCGATGTTTACCGAATGCTGCGCTTGCATAACCCCAGCCCATACATGTACCTATTCCGATTTAATGAAGGAATAACAATTGTTGGATCAAGCCCAGAAGCTTTAGTTAAAGTAAATCAACGTGAAGTGATGATTCACCCAATCGCCGGAACTCGAAAGCGCTCGGCTTCACCCGAAGAAGATCACCGTTTAGGCGAAGAGCTATTGGCCGATCCAAAAGAACGTGCAGAGCATTTAATGTTGGTAGATCTGGGGCGCAATGACTTAGGTCGCGTTTGTGCTGCAGGAACCGTCGAAGTAGTTGATTTCATGCATATTGAAAGATACTCACATGTGATGCATATAGTTTCAACAGTTACTGGAACTCTGGCCGATAAATCAACGCCAGTGGATGCGCTATTTTCAGTATTTCCAGCGGGAACGTTATCGGGTGCACCTAAACCTCGAGCTATGGAAATTATTGAAACTTTAGAGCCGACACGGCGCGGACTCTATGGTGGAATTGTTGGTTATTTAGATTTCACTGGAAACATCGATACGTGCATCGCAATTAGAACAGCTCTGATACATGAAGGTAGAGCTTATGTGCAAGCAGGTGCCGGAATAGTCGCTGACTCTGATCCGGAATCCGAGAACCAAGAATGTCGCAATAAGGCAGCCGCAGTTTTAATGGCGGTTGATTCAGCAAATAGATTGCGTAAAAACTAATGAGCCAAGGCCTAACAATTATTGTGAGCATCGTAGTTGTCTTAACTTTTGTACTGGCTATTGGACGTAAGTTTAAAATTTCATCACGATATGAACGTGCGCCGAGAACACTCAATTCATGGTCAGCTTTAGATAAAGGTATTGATCCCACTGAAGAGATTCAATCATGAGCGTGCTTGATTCAATCATTGAAGGTGTCAGAGAAGATTTAGCTGCTCGTAGAAAACCTTTGGCCCAATTGCACGAAGCAATGGATCAAGCGGCCCCGGCACTTAATCCAGTACCGAAGTTATTGCAGCGCGAAATGTCGGTTATTGCTGAAGTGAAACGTTCTTCTCCTAGTAAAGGCGCATTAGCAACTATCGCTGACCCAGCTGGATTAGCGCAGCAATATGAAAGTGCGGGTGCCAGCATCATTAGTGTGCTTACCGAGCAACGCAGATTCGGTGGTTCGCTACAAGATTTAGTTGCCGTTCGAGCTCGTGTAGATATTCCCGTTCTACGAAAAGATTTTATGGTTGATGAATATCAATTTTTTGAAGCGCGTGCACATGGGGCTGATGTTGTATTACTAATAGTTGCTGCACTTAGCCAATCCCAGCTCAATGATTACTATCAATTAGCACAAGGTTTAGGAATGACTTCTTTAGTTGAAGTCCATACCCATGATGAGCTTGAACGTGCCCTTGAAATTTCACCGCAAATGGTTGGTGTTAATTCACGAAATCTCAAAACCCTCGAAGTTGATTCTCAAAGCTTTGCCGACCTTATTCCGCGAATCCCGAAAGATATTGTTCGAGTAGCTGAGTCAGGGATTTCAACTAGGGGTGACGTCGAATTCGCACAAAATAACGGTGCTACGGCGATTTTGGTGGGAGAAGCGTTAGTACGTACTGGGGATGTCCAGCTTGCAATGCGAGAACTTCTGGGTGCCGATAGAGTTGACCAATGACGATTCAAATAAGTGATCTACTCGGCCACTTTGGTCAATATGGCGGACGCTTTGTTCCAGAAGCTCTGATTGGCGCGCTCAATGAGTTAGAAGCTGCGCACATTGCTGCTCAATCTGATCCAGTTTTTCAAGCCGAGTTAGCCGAGCTTCATCGCACATATTCAGGACGTCCAAGCATCATTACTGAAGCTAAACGTTTCTCGGAATATGCCGGTGGTGCACGGATTATTTTAAAGCGCGAAGATCTTAACCACACTGGAAGTCACAAAATTAATAACGTTTTGGGTCAAGCACTTCTCACCAAGAAAATGGGAAAGAAGCGCATCATTGCTGAAACTGGTGCTGGGCAACATGGTGTTGCATCGGCAACTGCGGCAGCGTTAATGGGTCTTGAATGCGTTGTTTACATGGGCGAGGAAGATACTCGTCGTCAAGCATTAAATGTGGCACGAATGAAATTACTTGGTGCAGAAGTAGTTCCAGTTACTTCTGGCTCACGAACACTTAAAGATGCCATTAATGAAGCGATGCGCGATTGGGTAACAAACGTTGCAACTACACATTATTTATTAGGCACCGTTGCTGGTCCACATCCATTCCCAACTATGGTCCGTGATTTTCATAAAATCATCGGCCAGGAAGCGCGTGCACAAGTTTTAGAACTCACCGGAAAACTTCCTGATGCCGTTCTTGCATGCGTTGGTGGCGGTTCAAATGCAATTGGAATTTTTCATGAATTTATCCCCGATGCCAACGTGCGTTTAATTGGTTTAGAAGCCGGTGGCGATGGGGTTGAAACCGGACGTCATGCAGCGACGATCACTGGAGGTTCTCCCGGAGTTCTGCATGGAACACGTTCATATGTTTTACAAGATGAAAATGGTCAGACCGTTGAATCACATTCAATTTCAGCCGGTTTAGATTATCCAGGTGTTGGGCCAGAGCATGCCTATTTGCACGATATTGGAAGAGCGGAATATCGCGCAATTAATGACGATGCGGCAATGGCGGCATTTGCACTTCTTTGTAAAACTGAAGGAATTATTCCGGCAATTGAAACTGCGCATGCTTTAGCCGGGGCTTTAGTGGTTGGCAATGAGCTTGGTCCAGATGCAACTTTATTGATCAACTTGTCTGGCCGCGGAGATAAGGATGTTCAAACCGCAGCTGATTATTTTGGAATTCCTTTGTGAGTACTGCTTTAGATAAAGTTTTCGAACGAACTCGCGCAGAAAATCGTGCGGCACTTATTGCCTATATTCCAGCAGGATTTCCTAGCCAAAGCGGTTGTGCAAAAGCCATTCAAGCTTTAGCGCAAGCGGGAGTAGATGCAATTGAAATTGGTTTTCCTTATAGCGATCCAGTCATGGATGGACCAACAATTCAAGAAGCGGCCGAGATTTCACTTAAGGGTGGAACAAATGCCGCCGATGTTTTTGCCGCCTTAAAAACAGCTAGCGCAACGGGAGTTGCCGCCGTAGTGATGACGTATTGGAATCCCATTGAAAGATATGGCGTCGATGCCTTTGCTCAAGCAATTGCAGATAACGGGGGATCCGGTGTCATTACTCCAGATTTAACAATTGAAGAATCAGGACGTTGGTTAGAAGCCACAACGAAAAATGAGATAAATCCAATTTACGTCGTAGCACCGAGCACGGCAGATGCTCGTTTAGTAGAAGTCACATCAAAAACTGGTGGGTTCGTTTATGCCGCATCGGTTATGGGTGTCACGGGGGCACGTTCAAATATTTCAGTTGATGCCAGTCAGTTAGTGGCGCGAGTGAGGAAAGGTACGAAACTACCGATTGCAGTAGGTCTCGGAGTTTCTACTCGCACTCAAGCCAAAGAAGTTGCTGCCTATGCCGATGGAGTAATCGTTGGCTCGGCATTTATTAAATTACTTCTTAATGCTAAAAGTGAACAAGAAGGCTTAGATGCTATTTCTCAACTAGCTCAAGAGTTAGCGTTGGGAGTTCGTGAGGGGCGATGAAAAATTTTAATCGCAAATATCAACCCATCCTGACTTTATTGGCTCGACTAGTTCTGGGCGGAGTTCTACTTGTTGCCGGTGGCCTGAAAGCATTGAAGCCTTCTGAATCAGCTAGTGCGGTGGCCGCATACAAAATTTTGCCTACACAGATTGCGCATCTGGCCGGTTACGCCCTACCTTGGTTAGAAATTGCTGTGGGAATTCTTTTGATCATCGGACTGTCTGCGCGCTTTGCTGCCGTTGTTGGTGCACTTGTGATGGTGCTTTTTGTTATCGCAATCATTTCCGTATGGGCGCGTGGTCTACTTATAGATTGCGGTTGTTTTGGTGGGGGTGGAGCGGTAGATCCTGCACAGGCTGCCCAAGTTCACCGTACATATCTATTAGAGATCTTGCGCGATTTAGGTTTAGCCCTCATTGGCTTGTACCTATACTTTTTCCCGTACGGACTACTAAGCATTGAGAAACCACTTCAGATCATCGAGGAGCAGTAATGGCAAAGCAAGCAAAAGCGACCAAGGCATCTGGCGGAGATAATTTCACGCGCTGGTTAGTTATTGGAATGGTGACTCTTGTAGTAGCTACCGGAGCTATTTTTTCGGTTGTGGGTCAAAAAAATAAAGCTAATGAATCTTTTGCCGCTTTAAATGGTTTCAAACAAGGTGGCGCAATTGCAGCCACAGTTGATCCAGCAAATGGTTCTGGAATCACTCTTGCTTCAACTGCCACAAAGACGATTGATCTTTGGGAAGATCCACAGTGCCCAATTTGCAATAACTTTGAACAAGCTAATGGTGCCTACATCGATGAATTAGTTCGCACCAATAAAGCAAAAGTCACCTATCATGTACTTTCATTTCTTGGAAATGAATCAATTTCTGCAGCCAATGCAGAATTTTGTGCAGCAGATGAAGGTCACTATTTAGACTTTCACAAAGCGGTGTACATGGTTCAACCTGCACTCGAAAACTCAGGTTTTTGGACAAGTACGAATCTACTAAAAATTGGTAATTATGTTGGGTTGACTTCAAAGAGCTTCACAGATTGCGTCAACAAAGCATCTAAACTTGACCAAGTAAAAGCGGCTTATGACTCAATGCCAAAATACAATGTTAAAGGAACTCCAACGGTATTCATTAATGGAAAATTGTGGGAACGAAAGAACTCCTCATTCCTCTTAGATGAGTTCCGTACGGCTGTAGAGGCCGGTTAACAATTGATTCGGTCAATTCCATCGCCAACAGTTTCGGCGTTGGAGTTCGGCCCGTTTACTTTTCACCTTTACGCGCTCTGCATTATCACTGGAATAGCTATTGCCATGTGGTTAGGCGATAAACGTTTTCGCTCAGTTACCGACAATGGAAAATCGGTAGTTTCGGACGTTGCAATTCTTGCCGTTCCTTTTGGAATCATTGGTGGGCGCATGTATCACGTCATTACTTCTCCAGATGCCTACTTTGGAACTGGCGGACACCCACTCGATGCTTTCAAGATTTGGGAGGGTGGACTAGGAATTTGGGGTGCGATCTCCCTTGGTGCATTGGCAGCTTGGTTTCGTTACCGCCAAATCGCACAAAAGATTGAGTTACCTCATTTTTTACTTTTTCTCGATGCACTTGCCCCTGGAGTTCTTTTTGCTCAAGCAATCGGACGATTTGGCAATTGGTTTAACGTTGAACTTTTTGGGCGGCCATTAAAAGCTCCATGGGCGCTAGAAGTTCCGTTGCAATTTCGCCCCAGTGGTTATGCCGCTTTTGAAACATTTCATCCAACTTTTCTCTATGAATCCATCTGGTGTGCATTGTTAGCTTTTGCACTGATTAAGTATGGAAAGGGCTTGAAATCCGGCCAAGTTTTTTCTGCATACATTCTGGGTTACTGCATTGGACGTCTAGGTATTGAATCTTTGCGGATCGATACCGCTCACACGATTCTTGGCTTGCGTCTAAATATTTGGGTCAGTTTGCTCGTAGGTATTGCCGCTGGAGTGACACTGCTCTCACAATCAAAGAAAGCTCTGTGAGTTTCAGGTAGGCTCATAGGCATGACACTCGAAGAGGTATACAAGCGAAATCTGCATCACCGCACACATCGTGCGGGCTGGTTGCGTGCCGCCGTTCTCGGTGCAAATGATGGATTAGTTGCAACAGCATCATTGATGATTGGTGTTGCCGCATCTGGAAATAATAATTTTCTTGTCACTGCCGGCCTAGCAGGAATTTCTGCAGGTGCAATGTCAATGGCAGTTGGGGAATATGTTTCAGTTCGTTCTCAAAATGATGTTGAAGAATCTGATCGCTTATTGGAGATGCAACATTTAGCCGCTGATCCTGAAGGTGAGTTGATTGAACTTCAACACATTTATATTGAACGCGGTCTCACGCCAGAGTTAGCAATGACCGTTGCAGTTGAAATGCATAAGAAGGATCCACTAGCTGCACACTTGCGTGATGAGTTAGGGCAACACCCACATACCAAAGCCCGACCAGTGCAAGCGTCGATCGCTTCAGCTTTGAGTTTTACCGCAGGTGGTGCAGTTCCATTTCTTGGAGCATTTGCTCCTACCCTTGGTGCCAAGGCTTGGAGCATTGTCGGTTTTACGGTTATCGGCTTGCTGATAACTGGCATCGTCAGCGCGCGCATTGCAGGCTCAAAGGTGCTCGTACCAACCATTCGCGTAATTCTGGGTGGGTGTTTAGGCATGCTCATCACTGCTGGGATTGGTCAATTGGCCCACCTTTCGGGGCTATAAATTCTTCTCGATTAACCTGCTTTGTTGCTACGCTTTGCCAGCATTACAAGGGCCAAGGTTGTCCCGCACTTTATTAATCTGACAACAGGAGCTCTACCACCATGGCTTTGCCTTCCAATTACCCGCATGCACAAGGTCTCTACGACCCTGCGCAAGAACATGATGCATGCGGTGTTGCAATGGTGGCAACGCTTAACAAAGTAGCAACACATGAAATTGTTGAAAAAGCACTCACCGCACTTCGCAATCTTGAACACCGTGGTGCATCTGGAGCTGAACCAGACAGCGGCGATGGCGCAGGAATTCTTATAAGAGTTCCGGACAAGTTCTATCAAGATGTGACTGAGTTTGCATTGCCCGCAGCCGGGGCTTATGCAACCGGAATCGCATTTGTCGAACAAGGTGCGGAGATAAAAGCTGCAGTCGAAAAAATTGCTAAAGAAGAGGGTCTTGTAGTTTTGGGTTGGCGTGATCTTCCAATTAATTCAACATCGCTTGGAAAAACAGCGCTATCTGTCATGCCGAACTTCCAACAGATTTTTATTGCCGGAGTAAATGGTGAAAAAGATTTAACGCTGGATCGTTTAGCTTTTTGTCTGCGTAAACGTGCCGAACATGGATTGAAGCTTTACTTCCCATCATTGTCATCACAAACAATTGTCTATAAGGGAATGTTAACAACTGGTCAGCTAGAGGAGTTTTTCCCTGATTTATCTGATGAGCGCGTGGTTTCACCGCTTGCACTTGTGCACTCACGTTTTTCAACAAACACTTTTCCTTCGTGGCCGCTAGCTCACCCGTATCGATTTATTGCGCATAATGGTGAAATCAATACCGTTAAAGGAAATCGCAACTGGATGCGTGCCCGTGAATCACTGTTGGAAAGTGATGTCATTCCCGGTGACCTTAAACGCTTATTCCCAATCGTTGAAATGTCAGGCAGTGATTCTGCATCCTTTGACGAAGTTTTAGAACTTTTGTATTTAGGTGGACGCTCGCTGCCTCATGCAGTGTTAATGATGATTCCCGAGGCTTGGGAAAACCATGAAACCATGCCACAAAACCGTCGCGAGTTTTATGAGTTCCATGCCTCACTTATGGAGCCATGGGATGGTCCAGCGTGTGTGACTTTTACCGATGGTCACCAAGTCGGCGCCGTGCTCGATAGAAATGGTCTTCGCCCTTCACGTTTCTGGGTTACAAACGATGGTCTAGTAGTTCTCGCCTCTGAAGTAGGTGTTTTAGATATTCCCGCAGAAAATATTGCCCGTAAAGGCCGCTTGCAGCCGGGCAAAATGTTCTTAGTTGATATCGAAGCCGGTCGCATTATCGAAGATGATGAAATCAAAGATCAGTTAGCTAATGCTGCGCCATATGGAGATTGGTTACATGCCGGAATAGTGAGATTAAATGAACTACCAGCGCGTGAGCACATTGTTTATCCGCACTCATCAGTTGTTCGCCGTCAACGGGCATTTGGTTATACCGAAGAAGATTTACGAATTCTGATCACACCGATGGCTAAAAATGCCATGGAACCTCTTGGATCTATGGGAACCGATACGCCGATTGCTGCGCTATCAGAGAAGTCTCGTTTAATTTTCGATTATTTTTCCCAACTATTTGCGCAAGTGACTAATCCTCCACTAGACGCAATCCGTGAAGAATTAGTTACAAGTCTTGGTACCTCTATGGGCCCTGAACATAATCTGCTTGACCCTGGCCCATCTAGTTGTCGCCAAATATCTCTTGCATTTCCAGTTATTGATAATGATGAACTCGCAAAGATTATTCATGTCAATGCCGATGGCGATCACCCAGGTCTAGGTGCACACGTTATACGTGGGCTCTTCTATGTAGCTGGTGGTGGTGAGGCACTACGCAATCGCATCGATGAAATCCGCGCAGAAGTTTCGCAAGCCATCAATGATGGTGCACGCATAATTGTACTTTCAGATCGTGATGCCGATGCTGAAGAAGCAGCAATCCCATCCTTATTGTTAACGTCGGCGGTTCACCACCATTTGATTCGCGAAAAAACTCGCACCAAAGTTGGTTTGGTAATTGAGGCCGGAGATGTGCGCGAAGTGCACCACGTTGCGCTTTTAATTGGTTATGGCGCTGCTGCGGTAAACCCATATTTAGCTATGGAATCAGCCGAAGATTTAGTTCTTCAAGGCGTCATTACTGGAATTACTCCTGAGAAAGCCGTGCGCAATCTCATTAAGTCTTTAGGCAAAGGTGTATTGAAAGTGATGTCCAAGATGGGCATTAGCACCATAGCTTCCTACACCGGTGCACAAGTATTTGAGGCAATTGGTTTGAGTCAAGAAGTTATCGATGAATATTTCGCTGGCACGACATCACGTCTGGGTGGCGTTTCACTCGATGTCATTGCTAAAGAAACTATTGCCCGTCACCACATTGCTTATCCACCTGGGGGAGAAGTTCCGGGAACTAAGCGCTTACCAATTGGCGGAGAGTACCAATGGCGCCGCGAAGGTGAGCCGCACTTATTTGACCCAGAGACCGTCTTTACTTTGCAGCATTCAACTCGCAACAAGCGTTATGACATTTTCAAGCGCTATACCGACCGTGTGAATGAAAACAGTTCGAGATTAATGACTTTGCGTGGTCTCTTTGCATTTAAAGCAGGAGTTCGCCCAGCGATATCCATTGATGAAGTCGAATCCGCATCTGAAATTATCAAGCGATTTTCGACTGGGGCAATGTCTTACGGCTCCGTGTCTCAAGAAGCGCACGAGACTTTAGCGATTGCTATGAATCGCCTAGGTGGAAAATCTAATACGGGTGAGGGTGGCGAAGATCCAGAACGTTTCCTACCTATGGCTAATGGTGATTCAAAGCGATCTTCAATTAAACAAGTTGCTTCTGGACGTTTCGGAGTTACAAGTGATTACCTTGTAAATGCCGATGATATTCAAATTAAAATTGCGCAAGGCGCAAAGCCAGGCGAGGGTGGTCAACTTCCAGGTAACAAGGTGTACCCATGGATTGCCAAAGTGCGTTACTCAACTCCAGGCGTGGGTCTCATCTCGCCACCACCGCATCACGATATTTACTCGATTGAGGATCTTGCACAGTTAATTCACGACTTAAAAAATGCCAATAAAAATGCCCGCGTCCACGTTAAATTAGTTGCCGAAGTTGGAGTTGGAACTGTTGCCGCGGGCGTAAGTAAAGCTCACGCTGACGTAGTTTTGATTTCAGGCCACGATGGTGGAACCGGTGCATCACCTTTGACATCGCTCAAGCATGCTGGTGGACCTTGGGAGCTTGGTTTAGCTGAAACACAACAGACGTTATTGCTCAATAATCTGCGCGATCGAATTGTTGTACAAACTGATGGACAGTTAAAAACTGGTCGTGATGTTGTTATAGCAGCGCTACTTGGTGCCGAGGAGTTTGGTTTCGCGACTGCACCTCTTGTTGTTTCTGGCTGCGTAATGATGCGCGTGTGTCATCTCGATACCTGCCCAGTTGGTGTAGCCACACAAAACCCTGAATTGCGCAAACGTTTCACTGGTAAGCCAGAGTTCGTCGAAACTTTCTTTGAATATATTGCCGAAGAAGTGCGAGAAATCCTAGCCACCCTTGGCTTTAAAACACTGTTGGAAGCCGTTGGTCATGTTGAGTATTTAGATACTAAAAAAGCAGTGGATCACTGGAAAGCCAGTGGTCTAGATCTAGCACCACTCCTAGTTCGCCCAGAAGTAACGGGTCCACTTCACAATACGACTCAACAGGATCACGGACTAGGTGCGGCTCTTGATAATGAGTTAATTTCACTCGCACAAAGCGCGTTAACTAAAAAAGAGTTAGTGCGCATTGACTTACCTGTGCGAAATGTAAATCGCACCGTCGGAACAATGTTAGGCGCTGAAATTACACGTGCTCACGGTGGAGATGGATTGCCCGACGACACAATTGATGTGCGATTGCATGGATCTGCCGGTCAATCTTTAGGCGCATTTATTCCACGTGGTTTAACCATTCGCCTCTTTGGCGATTCAAATGACTATGTGGGTAAAGGCATTTCTGGTGGGCGCGTCATTGTTCGTCCTGATGAAAAATCTACTTTTGCATCTCAAGAAAATGTTATTGCCGGAAATGTTATTGGTTATGGCGCAACATCTGGTCAAATCATGATTCGCGGTGTTGTCGGTGAGCGTTTCTGTGTTCGAAATTCTGGTGCAGTAGCAATTGTCGAAGGTATTGGCGATCATGGTTGTGAATATATGACTGGCGGTACCGTCATTGTGCTAGGCCGCACTGGTCGCAATTTTGCTGCAGGAATGTCAGGGGGTCGCGCCTTTATGCTCGATCTCAATCCAGCGAATGTGAATAAAGATATGGTGGACATAGTTGCAGTTCCAGAGGATCAGAGCGAAATACTTCATTCATTAATTAAGAGTTTTGCCGATGAAACACAATCAACTATTGCTCAAGAACTAATCGCTGACTGGGCTAATGCACTCAAGAGAATCTCATTAGTTATGCCGCGCGACTATGCCCGTGTATTGGAAGCGATGGCACGTGCGACGCGCGAAGGTTTGCCCGTTGATTCATTGGTGATGGAGGTAGCAGCAAATGGCTGATCCAAAAGGATTTTTAACTACGCCGCGCGAAACTCCAACTCGTAGACCGGTGGATGTACGCATTCAAGATTGGCGCGAAGTGTATGAACCACAAAGCATTGAACATTTACAAAAGCAGGCTGGACGCTGCATGGACTGTGGAATTCCTTTCTGTCATTCAGGGTGCCCGCTTGGAAATCTCATTCCTGAGTGGAATGACTTAATGTGGCGCGGAGATAAGAGTGAAGCAATAAATCGTCTTCATGCCACCAATAATTTCCCAGAGTTCACTGGCCGTTTATGCCCAGCCCCGTGCGAAACTGCTTGCGTTGTTGGAATTAACCGCGATGCCGTCACAATCAAGCAAGTTGAACTGCGCATTGTCGAAGAGGCTTTTGATGCCGGCATAGTAAAACCACTTGCACCCGATCGCATCAGTGGAAAAACAATTGCAATTATTGGTTCTGGACCCGCAGGTCTTGCAGCTGCGCAACAGTTAACCCGCGCCGGCCACACGGTTGCTGTCTATGAACGTGCGGAGAAAATAGGTGGACTTTTACGTTATGGAATTCCAGAGTTTAAAATGGAAAAGCATATTTTGGATCGACGCCTGGCTCAGATGGAAAAAGAGGGGACTCGTTTTCGCTCAGGTGTAGATGTCGGCAAGGAATTAACCGGTGCAGATTTGCGCAAGAAATATGATGCAATTGTTTTAGC